>Ga0209348_1001560_pt1 | contig 11074 bp, 16 predicted proteins | sample ETNvirenome_2_30_FD_184065 | JGI IMG/M metagenome (GOLD analysis project Ga0209348, IMG submission 184065) | Marine viral communities from the Pacific Ocean - ETNP_2_30 (SPAdes) (version 2) | ecosystem: Environmental > Aquatic > Marine > Oceanic | place: Pacific Ocean | collected 2013-06-22 | reverse complement strand
CTTCATCGTCAAGTCCACTAACTGTGATCTCTGGTGATTTAAAAATATCAGGTGCAATTTTTGTCATGGAGCTTGTCAGAGAATTAAATTGTTCTTGCATGTCAGTTATTGCTTCAAACATTTTTTCTGGTTTGGTTTTAAGTTGAGCTTTTATAGTTTTAAAACTGTTGTTGACAACATCATCACCACCAAAATGGTCAACAAGTTGTTCTAATGTGAAATTGTATTCATCTGCTAAGTTATTTAAAATTTGTTGATTTATTGTTTGAACTAGTTCAGTTTTTTCATCAAAATTTAGAGCGTCAAAAGAATCTTTTGTAATACCTTGAACGTTAAGTAGTTGGTAAAGTTGAATGTTATATGCTTTAGCAAGAGGACTAAACTTAGAATACCTTGGTGAGGTGCCACCAGGAGGAGGAGCGCCCAACACGGTTTTACCCTCTAACATGTCTTCTTTCATACTCTGCGCTTCTGTTACAGACGCTGCTTGTTTTGCCTGATCAATTAAACTAGGATCCCCACCCTGTTGTAGACCTACACGGCCACCGTTTGCCTTACTTATAAGTTCTGGTGGCGGTCCAAGAACGTCTAAAATATCTGCTGGGCTATAACCAGCCGCTTCTAGTTGTTTTACAGCCTCGTTATATTCACTTATACTAGGGCCAGCTCTTTCACTTTGACCACCTAAAAGATCTACGAAACCACGTTGAAACTTATCAACCACACCCTTGCCAAGTAGGTTAGTAAAAATCCCATCTTTTCTCTCTTCTGCCTCCCCACCCTCTTGTAAGTTAACCCGTCCGCCGACCGCGTACCCTGGTCTATCGACCAACCCAGAAGCTATTCCTGTGCCGTAGTGCTCATGCACTGGCATTTTAAATAATGATCTTTGTAGTACTTTATCCACCGAAGCCACCAAATATGCCGCCTAATGAAATACCACTTTGTAATGGGTTAGGCATAGGTGGAGCTTGATACATAGGCATACCCATGAAGGCTTGTTGTAAGAAACTTGATTGAGTTATAGGAAGTTGGAAACCAAGCATACCTCTTTGAGCTGCAATGTCTCTTCTTGCACCACCAAGATTAAATAACGCATTAACATCCGCTAGCCGTTGTCCTTGAATCTGTTGACCTAGATTTCCAAGAATACCAGCGCCGGTCTGTGCTGCTTGTTGAGCTTGAGTAAATCCTTGATTATATAAGTCAGCCACGGTTCTTCCTAACGTGTCAGCTTGTTCTCCCGCTAATGCAGCATCAAATACTGCTCCCCTCGTGCCACTACCAGCAAAAGAGCCAGATTGTATGGCACGTTGGTCAGCTTGCGCTCGTTGAAGGCCAAATTGTTTTTGTAATTGTTGTGTTGTTTGATCTACAACATTTTGTGTGTAAGGGTTCATAAAAGCTTGAGCTCCCCCTGGTCCTGCAAACTCCTGTGCTTGTTGTATGAAAGGACTGTAAGAACCTATACCTTGATTAAGTAGGGTAGCTGCTTGTTGCTGATATGGGTCAAGATCTGGTGCTAGAGCAGCCGTGTCTATAGGACGATCAGCAATGTTTGCTGCTTGTCCAAAAATTCTTTTATATGCATCTTGTGCAAACTGAGGTAGTTTTGTGAAATCTGCTTGTGGTATTGCCATTATGCTCTTGCCTCCAATGCGTTCATTAGCGAGTACATTCTTTTTGCACCTTTATTAACGTTACCGCCTCCTGCTGCTCGCACAGCGTCAGCTGTCATTACAAATTCGTTTTTTGATAATCTTGCAGGCACATCATCTGCCCGTTCTTTAGCGCCTACAGGGATAAAACCGCCGCCACGATAGTCCATTTCCATCGCTGGCTCACCGCCGTTTGCGAACCCTATAATACCACCATTTGCTTTTTCATTCAATTGTTCTTGTTCTTTTTGATAGATTTTTAAATATTCAGAGGCTTTTGGATGCATCATTCCAATATCTTGGTTTTTTTCATACATTTTTTTCCAGCCTTCATACTCTGGATCTCTAACTTCGCCCCCATCTTCATAGCTTATTGGGGTGCTTTCAAAAACTCTCGGGTCTTGATATTGAGCCTGCAGTTCTTGAAGAGTTTGATTAAATCCTGCTCTATTCATTATATCCTCATATTCATCTTTCGCTTGTTTTGCTTCAAATGCACCTAGACCAAACCCAAGTAAACTTCTTAATAGTTGCCCCCTTGTTACATCACCAGCGGGGCCAGCATCTTCTAATATTGTTTTACCTCCTCCGGTTAAAACATCAGATAAAACACTGCTTTTTATGTCCTCTGGTTTGAAAAATACATCTCCCTCTGGAGTTACTCCAGTGGGTACAGCAGCGCTCGTCGCAGCAGCGCTTGCTGGAGTTGTTCCAAGAACACTGCCCAGCTGTCCTCCTAAAGCCTCAGCTCTATCAAAAATAGCTCCTATGCCTTGCCCAACAGGAGATCCCGCAAGTTGTGAAACACCGGGTATTTTTTGTAATATTGATCCTAGTCCTGATGAAAGATTGCCGCCAAATTGTGGCACACCTAAGCCTTGAGCAACTTTACCAATACCAAACGCACCAAGTCCTTGCAAAGCTGCTTTGCCGATATTGCCTTCTCGTATACCACCTGCGGCACCCAACGCTGCGCCTAACGCTGGATTAAACGCCCCAACGATTGGAGCGGCTACTGACACCTCTTTTGGTATGACTTTTCGTGCTAATTTCTTGAGTTTGCTTCCTATGCCCATATCTGTCCTAATCTACTGTATTCTGTGAGTTTTTCAATCATTATTGTCCTCTGAGTGTAGGTGTTGGTAATTCTTGATAAAATACGGTGGCCGTGTACGGTTGTTCGGTGAACCTAGACTGCAGTGAATCTCCCGGTTCCAACACAAAAGTGGATGTTTGAAAAAGCGCAGAGGAATTATTGTTTAAAGTTCCTTGAGCTATGGGAACAAAAGTATTAGTTGAAGCCTCTACTAAACGAATTTCGTTGTCAGACCCTGTAGCATTAGTCCCTGAAATATTAGATATGACCAAAGTTTTGACAATCACAGTATGTCCTGTTGGAGCGGTGATCAAACTTACAAAACTGTCTTCTGTTGTAATTTTTTTTGAAATGTGCTTGTATCTCGTTCGACTTGAACTATCTAGTAACACGAAACTACCTGATATTCTTTGTGAGTCGACATCTGTTTCAAAACCTATTTTATCTCCTTCTTCTAACACAAACCTATTTAACGTAAAAATCACAGCGTTTTTACTAGTTATACTATACCCATCTGGATCACCAAAAATAATCGTGTCACTCGTGCTTTCAGAGGCATCTAATAAATGTAGTTTTTGAGTGGCTGTGCTTGCATTATCATTGAATGATGTCATGCTACGAACAATTAACGTCTTTCCTGCTGGACACTCTAAAAATGTAACAGCGCTTCCTGTTGTGTTTGTGGTTGCAATAAAATTTTTAAATAATTGTGGCATTATTCAAAAAACCAAGTTAGTTGAGAATTAGAATCTAACATGTCTTCTTCTGTTACGACTCGATCGGTTTCTAAAAAACCTTTTTCTATTTCAGCAGACAATTTATCTAAATAACTTTTCAAAGATGGATCAACGTTTGGTCCTGAAAAATTAAATCTTGGCATTTGTTTAAACCTAGTGCCTGACATCACTCTCCCATCCCTTCTTTTACTTTAAACTCTGTGTAGCTGCACTCCATGTACTCGCAATTGTCTTTATCATTTGGTATGGTTCGACCACACTTTGGACATTTTTTTTCTTCGCTCATGTGTTTCTCTTTCCGTCCGCTTGTATATTATATCTGTGATCCCCCATACGCCAATGCGAACTTGTTGCGTTGCTTGAAACAACAATAGACATTTGTCTGCCTCGAGCACGTATGCTTTGATGCGTTGTGCTTGTGCTCGATGTAATTGTTTCTTCTGTGCGTTGAGTCCCGTTTGGGTGGTCTCTAAATTTTAAGGTGACTGTAACATCTCCAACTTGATCATCAAAATCTGGCACGAAGTCGGTAACATACATCATGTCGTCTCCATCTGGTGGTAGATCCATATCTCCTGATGTTATTGTGCATTCCATGGCTGAACCGTCGTCATCTGTCCCTGATTCGTGTTTAAATATTACAGAACTAGATGCCGCAAGAGAAGTTGCAAGGGGATTGTCATAAATGCCCTCTGCTGCCCACGCTCCTCTAGCCAGTGTTCCCACAGACCAGACGTTCTCTAAATAGTTATATATGACATAATTTGTAATATCATCTGATGCATCTGTCGATCCAGTCGGATAGAACCACCAAACCTCGTTAAATTTAGTATTTAATGCTGCAAAACATTTTAATTTTTGTTGTTTGGTAAGATTATCAAATACGTGACGTTCTACAGTGCAAGGAATACTTTGCACTTGTCCACTATATGCATAAAATCCATCGTTGCCCATCCAATACACAATACCGTTATGTTCAACAACAGCGTTTGGTCCTACGATACCTGCATTCTCTGCTAGTGTTTGAAATGCAAACACATCGGGTTGTCCTACAAATGTCATAGAAAAAGCTGTCGTATCAGAAAACAATAAAATATTGCCTTTGGTTCTGACTGCACCAAGAAGCAAGTTGCCTCCTTGCAACTCCACAGCACCTGCAAAATTATCTAGTGTCGCTGTAAAATCATTGTCTGATTCCAAGTCAGAAAAAGCCACACGCATTGGTGCATCGTTGGTGCCATCGTGAGCACCAAACAAAATAACTTGCCTTGATTGTTGGTTAACGATTACACCGTTGGCCGATGACGGTATACTGCTGCCCGATGCGGCTGTCACAGCAGCTGCGTTTGTGGTCGCATCGCCTTGATACGCACTCAAGTCTAGTTTGTATAGTTTGCCGCCTATCTTGTTGACACATAACAAATCTTCACCGAACGTGTCCATCGTCCAAATGCCAGCAAACGTAAACACACCAGAACTGACCGTTGTGTGTTGTGCGCCAGCCGAATAGCTTGATCCAGGAGTGATGTCTATATAACTGCCTGCACCATCATCGTATAAATACAAATGACTGTGTGTCCCTATGCCGATGTATCGTTTGTTGTTGGCTATTTGTCCACGAAATGGCAGTATTGTTCTAGCCACACCGCTAGTGATTGTATCAGTGTCTAACTTTGCCCAGCCGCCAATCTTTTCAGGACGACTTTTCATAAAACGAATTTTGTTAGCGTCTACATAACGATTTTCTTGAGAATAAACAGTATCATCTTTGAAGATCCCTGCTTCTATTTGCATCTTTGTTAAAGGCATTTAACTAATCCTTATCAAAGCTGTTGTTGCAGATGCCGATGGTAAAGTTACAGTTAGCGTGCCACTAGACACAGACTTGGTGCCACCAAAGTCTAACACAGCGATTGCACGATTACTCGCTGATGAATTGTAGATAAGTGCCCCAGCCGCATCAGATATGGTTGCGCTTGAAAAAGACACATCATCAAAGTCTACGAACGCTACTGTGCCAGATAGTGACACGGCAACGTTTGATATAGTTGCACCGCCTGATGTGTAGTTGGTGCCGCTTGATTCGTTGGTCGTAGAAAAAGCAGTGGTCGTTGGCCCTAGTGTGGCGCTCGATGTATACAGGGCAAGTTTAAGTGTATGCCCATCAAGATCGTGTAGACCTTGAAGAAGCTCTTGTTTGAATGAGTTGCATACTGCTTGTGTTATTGCCATATAATCTCCTATGCGGCACTAATCTCCGACCAAGACTCTGTGTTTGATGAAGCTGATATACTAGACCACGACTCAGCATTTGCTGACGCTGATATATCAGCCCAAAACTCATTGCCCACATCGGGACTACCGCCAAATGATACTACACCAAAAGCCACTGCACCAAAAGCAGAAGTTTCGATCTCAGTTGGTATATCTGTGCCTATTGCCTCTAATACAAATACTGGGGACCAATTCTCTGTTGCCATTAGTTAACCTGCTCTTCTTTTTCCTCTTCTTTTTTCAACTCTGCTAGCTCCATTTGAGTTGTAATCAAATCAGCCTGTAGCTTGGTGTTTAAATCCAAAGCATCGTTTCTTTGTTTCGTTAACAACGCAATAACGTTGTTTACGTATTTAGATTGTTTGTCGTTCATATTTCTACCTTTCGTTTGTTAATTACGCGCTCTCTAACGCTGTTACTTTTGTTTGTAGTGTATCAACTTCTTTTTCTAATTTATCTATATATTGTGCTTGTTCATTTAACTTTTGCATAGCAATAGCCAATGCTTCTTCAGCAGATATATCTGGATTCTTAGGTTTAATTAGCATTTAATTGATCTTTCATCGCAGCAGCATATGCAGCTTTATGTTCATCTGTCCAAAAAACTTCTGCCATTTTTTTAACTTCATCAACAGCATCTGAAATATCATCACTTGGTGTATAAGCTCTACGCCAAAATTTTCTTGATATTTCTACGCCATCTTCTTCAATAACAGTATCAACACGGACTTGTATATGTTTCCATTTACCTACTAATTCGCACTTACCTGTTTCTTCTCTTTTTGTTAAAGACATTTTTTTCTCCTTATTAATTAATCACATGGATAACTTATGAAAACTTGACCAAACGGTGTTATCATACCTTCTAAACCTTCTGCTTGCAGTTGTGAAGTTGCTGAACCAGAAACAGTTGTTAGAAATCTTACCTTAGATTCATTGTCATATATTTGACTAGAAATCATAAAACCACTTGGCATTGTTGTACGACCAAAACTACAAGCACCAACTACTGAATTTCCTCCTGCATTGCAAACAAAGGGCATTCCAGTAAGAACAAAATTTCCACTAGATGATGTTCCGCTTGGGGTTGTTATAAAATGATTTATTTGTAAAGAAACCCAATCACCAATCTTTGTATAAAAAGAAGCACCACCTCTACTTGATGTAGTAAAGTCTGTTCCTTCAGTTGTAGGATTAGCAGTAAATGTTCCTTGTTCATAATCGTTTAAAACACTTCCTGATGCTGTCTCGCCAGTTCCAGTATCAGACTGCGCAGAAAAATCTAAACCGTGTCCACTAGCAACAATCAAGTTTCCATCAGTTAGTGTTAAACCATTAGCCACAACTACATTGTTACCTGACGTGCTTTGAATTGTTAATCTATCTGTGCCTCCAGTTTTAAAATCTATCTGGTCGTCTGTATCTGCAGTGATTGATGTGTCTGCATCAGCGTCTAATATTAATTCTTGTCCATTAACATCTAGTGTGCCTGGTGTAACTAAATTGCCTACTAGTTTATCTGATGTAACAGAACCATCAGTCGGTGTCACCGTTCCGCCATTATCTGAACCTAGTAGTATAGCAAAGAAACTTGTGTTGGCAGCAGGTGCAGTTGTAAACGTTAGTGTGCTACCAGATACCGTAAAGTCTGTGCCTGGCTTTTGTATCACACCACCAAGAGATAAGAGTATTTGATTTACATCACCGACGCTGACATTAGTCGAGTTGACCTGCATGGTGTGCGTGGTATCAGAACCGTCGAACCCTGATGAGATGTCATCGAGTTGTCTAAACGCTCCTGTTCGTATGTCTCTTCCTATATAACTCATTTTGGATATTTATCCTTTACTGCTTTTATTGTTGCTTTCCAACCATCGATACCATTGTGGTAAATGTCATCTAATTGATCGACAACATTTGGATATTCTTTTCGTCTGTTTTCATGCACGGTCTCTAACGGTTGTATTTCATTTATTTTTGTTTTTATATCTGCCTTTGAAATAGCATCACCTTTGTGCCACTCAATGGTAAATGTTTCATTATCAATGTTAATGTCATCATTTGTATCTCTTAACACAAATTCTGCACTAGGATTAATTGCGTGAATCGCTTTAGTTATTATTTCAAATTTATTAGCTGTCACTTAAAATCTCCATTGCTATCATTTCTTGTGTTTGAGCTCCGCCACCTCCACCAGAGTTTCCGAAATACCATTGGTGTGAACTTCCAGAACTATATACTCTTGCTTGTAATTTATATATGCATGCAGAAGTTGTATCAGGGTCATCAAGAAAAGAATAATTCATATTCATAGTTACACCATTTATGTTTCCTCCTGCTGTATGTTCTAGTTGTTGTTCATAAGGGCCATTAGTATCCGCCATAGGAATAACTAAATCAGTAAAACTACCACCACCAACATTACGCACTAATTTTACTCCACCCATTACAGTGTCATCGCTTTTTTGTAGAGTAGCGGCACACCTTGCAAAAACCACAATTTTACTGGTTGCAAGTTTTGGTGTAATTGTAATCGTTGCACCAGTGTCTGTATAGGTTGTGGATGAAACAGCCACATTACCACCTGAAACAACATTAGTTACAACTTGGACAACAGCTCCTTGTCCTAAAAATAAATTATCTACTTTTGTTTGTGTCATCTTACTAACCACTCCTCTACTGTGTCTGAGATGTCTCTCATTTTAATCCATCGGTCTCCAGTCTTTTGACCTTTGGCAACTTGTATCTGACCAAGCATACCTATAATCACCCACTCGTCTCTTTCAGATCGTGGTTTATATTCTTTCTCTTTATCATAAGCAGGGTTGAATTTTTTTCTTTGTTGTGTTTTCACAACTGCATTATCTGGCACTGTTACATTTTCTGGAATTTTGTCCGTTTCATAAGATTCTGTTTTTTGTGTTCCGTCTTCATATGTTTTTACTACCCATTCAGTAACAGAATAATCTTCCATAATAAAACGACCATAATCATCATGCAGATATTTATTAGTCCATGAGTTCCACGCAGTATTACCAATTATCATAGAATTAATACCGTCAACTTTTGGTCTTACCACTCCTAGAATTGTTGAGGCATCATCTGATGATGTAGAAGCTCTTACTTTGTTGCCATCAAGCACAACTGTTTTTCCAACATCAATACCATTGCCATCATTAGTTTCAAAAAACTCTGCGTAGTCAGCACCATTATTACTGAATGTTCCATCTGCAAAAGCATCTCCGTCTCCAGCAAGTATAAACTCGCTATCTGCACTTGATGCAGAATCTGATATACATTGTAAAAAATTATAGTTAGAAACTCCTGATCTTTTACAAGCTATTTGAAGCACTTGATCTGCTAATGAGGTATTTGCATTATCTATCACTAACATTTTTTGAGCAGAAGTACTTCTAAATGAAATTTTTTCTCCACCTGATTGACCACTTGTGCCAAATAAAGCACAATCATTTGCAGCATCAATTTTTATCATATTTGCATCATCATCAGACTCTACTCGGAAGTCCATATCTATCGAGTCTTGATTAAATACAATTTCAGTATTTTGAATATGTAACAAAGAATTACCACTATCGCCATCTGCAAAAGTCAAAGCACCTTGCTCAGAACCATTAGTTACAACATTTGCTCTTGCGAATAGTGAAATATAATTTGTTTCGTTTCCAGCAGAGTCATCTCCACGAAAATCTACTCTACCTAAAAAATCACCATCTGCTGGTGAAGCAGAGTCTCTTACAAAAACAATATCTGGTGCGGTAGATGACCCAGCATCAGTAGAAATTATTCTAAAATTATTAACATTTCCAGTTGTGGTAAACTCAGCAGTCCCTGTAACAGATAGAGAGCTTGCTGTAAGACTCATAATGTCTGTGCCGCCTGCTTTAAAATCTATCTGGTCATCAGTGTCCGCGCTTATGGTTGTATCTCCATCTGTATCGAGAATTAGTTTGTCTGATGCACCGTTGAGATCTAACTCAGAAGCACCACCAATGGGCAATGGACCGCCCATGTGTATTGCATAAATTACGTCACCTGATGCTACAGCTGTACCTACAATAGTTAGCGTTGTGCCTGATACAGTGAAGTTGGTTGTAGGTTTTTGTATGACGTTGTTGATGACAACGATTAGTGTGTCCTCGGAGAATGGCTCTTTGCTAAGTGTAAAAGTCGTAGCGCTACCGTCGCCAGTAAAACTGTCGGTAGTAAAACCTTGAAAAGTATCAGCTGGTAATCCTTGTCCGATGTAACTCATTTACGCTCCTGGTGTAGGAAAGGTATCTTTTACTTTATCCCATTCTGTTTTTATAGAATCAGTCCATAGTGCGTTACATACAGCTTGCACTTCAGCATCCTCTCCAGACACATCCATATGTGGATATAGAACATGCCTGTGTCTACTACGAGATAGTTCTTTGCCATCTTCTTTGACAACTGTATCTGTTGCAACTTGAACAGCTCTATACTGTCCAACTGCCTCTATTTTTCTTATTTCTGTTGATTTTTCTAGTGCCATATTTTTCTCCTTAATCTGTTAAGTATTCCATACTAATCATCATGTGACCATCTGATGTTAGGTTGCTATAATAAAAATTTGTGACTGTTGCCGCCCCTGAATTTGTATGATTAAAAACTATCGTGCTATTAGATATTTCTATGTAACCAGCTACTCCAGCCTCAGCGTCCTCTAAATTCAAACCTGAATAATAACCCACACTTACAACATTATAATCATTAGCATGATTAGTTATGTTAAAAGGCAAACCAGTCATGTTCAAACCTTGACCACTTGTTGCACTTCCAATAGCAGCCGCTCCAAAGTAACCCCAACACTTAACCATTCTACCCATTTTTACATATCTACCATATTTATTTGTGCTGTTCATTGTAACGTTACCACTAGAAGTTTTGTATTGTCCTGTCCATGTGCCCTCTTCAAAATCATCAAAAAGCTCTGAATCATCATTTGTGCCATCACCTGTAGCAGCAAAACTTATGCCATGCCCACTAGCCATCGTTATGTCACCGTCAGCGACATTTAACCCTGAGTTTAAAACTATACCATTAGTTGGAATTGTAGCTGCCATCTTATGTAATCTCCATTATTGATAACGCAACATCGAGAGATGACGCTGTGTCTGAAGTCACCCGTAATATGTCAGTCGTTTGTAAAACTAACTTGCCTCCTCCAAGAGTTTCTAGTGAACCTCCTGCAGGTATCGGTGCATTTGTTACTAGCTCAACGTTGCCGTTTGTTTCCGTATCTGATGTGTCGGATTCTACATGCACTG
>Ga0209348_1001558_pt1 | contig 11083 bp, 11 predicted proteins | sample ETNvirenome_2_30_FD_184065 | JGI IMG/M metagenome (GOLD analysis project Ga0209348, IMG submission 184065) | Marine viral communities from the Pacific Ocean - ETNP_2_30 (SPAdes) (version 2) | ecosystem: Environmental > Aquatic > Marine > Oceanic | place: Pacific Ocean | collected 2013-06-22 | reverse complement strand
TTTCTCCTGATTTTTTAACTCTTTCTATACTTTTTAACTGACCTAAAACATTAAACACTTCAGGTTGTGATGATCCTGATGTTAATGTCTCTGCTTTGTTTTTCATAATCATATGATAAGAATCTAGCTGGTGTCTATTAACATCTTTAGTATCAAACGTACCATCATCAAATTCTTTTTTTAATGTAGACCAAAGTTTAATTTCTCTCATTCTATCTCTTGCAACAAGCTGCATATTAGCTAAACCATATCTAGCTTCATCAAGATCTATTTTATATTTTTCTAATTTATATTCATCTTGTTCTGTATCAATTTTTTTCTCTAACCATTTAAGTTTAGCTTCTGATCTTCTACAGTCAAATGAAAGACTCATTAAGTTTTCTAAAAATACGTTTTGTTCTCTAACACACTGCCAATATTTTGCAGCTTTTGTTGGGTATTTCATATCTTGTAAAACAGACATTCTCATTTCTGTCTCTGTTCTAAATACTTGTTTCTTGGTCCAAGTATCTCTAAGCTCTGATGTCATAGCTTTAAACTCTTTTACATCTTCCGGATCTAATAAGTTATTTAAGCTTGGTGCTTCTTTTTCTATAAGTGCATGTATATTTCTTTTTTCTGTCATAATAATCCTTTCATCCAGCAATATATACTTTATTAACTAGTTGTCAATGTTTTAGAGTTTACCGCTGTTGATTCAACAGTGTATTCTTCCGTTGCAGTAAGATATCCAGGCCCATAACCACCACAACCAATAGCATTAGCCGTTGTAGATCCTTTTCCACCTCTTTGACCAACTTGTGCTAATGTAGCGTTTGTTGAAAAACTTGTTCCATCATACGTTTCAGCTTGTGCTGCTACTGCATAAGGCGCTCCACCACCTGCTATAATAGAATCTGTTACTGTTCCAGCAACAAGGTGTTGTCCACCATGATTTATATTCATATTATTATTTGCAGTCCAAGATGAACCATCATAATCATAAGATGCATTATTTACTGCAGGATCTTGTTGTCCACCAAATACAACAGCAGCAGTGGTAACTCCTACACCATCCATGTAATTTGCTTTAAATGGTGCTGCTCCTCCTGCTGTCCAATTTGTTCCATCATATTCTTGTGATGCAGTTGAGTAAGTTCCGACTGATCCAGGTGGTATTAAACCTCCAACTATAATTGAAGCTGTTTGTGTTCCTGCGCCACATTTTCTGTAAGCTACTTCAGGACAGTCAGTTACTTCTGAATAAGATGTTCCATCATACTCTTCTGTATTTCCATAATAAACTTGTGGAGATGGACTTACAGCTGGGTTTCTACCTGTAGTAACTAATCCTGCTGTTTCTGTTCCAGTTCCAAATGCGTTAAACCTTGCAGTTCCTAAATTATTTCCTTCACTCCAAGATGTTCCATCATAAGTTTCTGAATCTGCTATATTGTTAGCACTAGGTGGTACCGCAGCTTTTTGTCCTCCACAAGCTACTTGTGAAGATTTACCTGAACCAAAAAAATTACCACCATATCTACCATTTCCCATAGCACCACCTGTTGAAAATGCTGCGGCTGTAATTGTGTTTATTGATATGTTAAATTCTTCTGTTGCACCTGTGACACTTCCTGTAGTTCCTCCAAATGCAAGTGATTGTGAATTTGGAGATACCATTGCGCCTGCAATTCCTCCTCTTGCAGTAGCTAAATCTCCTGTTTCAGTAAAACTAGTTCCATTATAAGTTTCTGTTTTTGCTGATACAGAAGGTTCTGTTCCTCCAAAAACTAATCCTGCAGTTGTTATTCCTGAACCTCCAAGACCTTGTCTACCTGTATTTAAGCTCCCACCTGTTGTCCAATTAGTTCCATCGTATTCAAAATTTCTAGTATTAAAGTTAGTATTATTTCCTCCAACTATATTAGCTGCGGTTTGTAGTCCAAAACCAACTGCATATGAAAAAGCCGTAGGCATTGAAGTAACATTAGTCCACGAAGAACCATCATATTCTGCAACAGTAGATTTATTAGTAGGAGGAGAATCTGAAGCACCGCCTGCTGCTACTGCAGCAGTTTGAGTTCCAGTTCCAAATATTGCATAATTTCCTTCGTTTAAATTTCCCCCATTTGTCCAAGAGGAACCGTCATATTCTTCAGTTGCATCCTCGGCAGGTACACTAGGTGCTTCTCCACCAAAAGTTAAACCTGCAGTTTGTGGACCGCATGCTGCGTTAAAACCTCTAGCAACATTTAAATTACCACTATTAGACCAACCTGTTCCATTATATTCTTCTGTTTTATTACTATGAGGAGGTATAGTTCCTCCACAAGCTAATCCTGCAGTTTGAGTTCCTGCTCCACCCAAATATTGTCTTGCAGTTGTCATAGAAACACCGCTTGACCAAGTTGAAGATGCTACAACAGTCTTAAGAGTTCCAGACGTAGAGTTAAACCACACCTGTCCCTCATAGCTAGAATCTAGCGTAGGGTCAGACGAAAACGTCTCTACTCGCTTACCATGTATTTCTTCGTATGTAGCCATTTAAAAATTCCTTATGGAAGAGTTACATCACTAGGTCTGTCATTTGGAAACTTTTCATCAGCAGGTAAAGCATCCCAAGCCGCTTGTGCCGCTTGAACTTCAGCGTCAACTAAAGCTTGTGCTTCTGCTTTTGTTTTTTCCACACCGTTCTTTTCAGCTAACCACAAAGCGCCTTTTTCGTTGTTACCAACGACCCAGACGTCTGCAGGATAACCTCTAAGAAAGAACGCTCTTCTGTCTTCAGCAGTAAAGAATCCTTTTCCAGTGTTTGTTGCAGTACCATATATAAATAGTGCCATATTTCCTCCTTTTAATATTTGTATACCATAGTTTTTAACTTGTTGTAATAGTTTTTACGTTCACAGCTGTTGTTTCTCCAGTAAACTCTTCTGTTGCATTTGAATCAGCTGTACCGGTATAACCACCTGCAATTAAACCTGTTGTTGCACCAGAAGTTGATTGTAAACCATTTGATTGACCTCTTGCTGTTGAAATACTTGGTCTTGATGACCATGTTGATCCATCATAATGTTCTGAACTTGTTAACTCTCCTGTTGGTGGAGTAGATCCACCTGTTATTAATGCGGCTGTTTGTGATCCATTTCCTGAAGCAGAAAATGCTCTAGCAACATTCATAGCTTGACCAGATGTCCAATTAGTTCCATCATATTCAAAAGTTGTTGTAATACCAACTGTTCCAGGAACCATTCCTCCAGATACTAATCCTGCTGTTTGAGTTCCCCAACCTGTTGTAGATGCTGTTGCTGTTGGAAGTGCGTTTGGGGCAGCTGTCCAATTAGTTCCATCCCATTTTTCAACTGCTGCATTATACGTACTTACTCCAGGAGGAGTAAGACCAGCTACAGCTACCGCTGCAGTTGAAGTTCCAAAGCCTGAAAAATCTCTTCTTCCAGTTCCTAAATCATTTACCTCTGACCAAGATGTTCCATTATATGATTCTGTTTCAACACTATTTGTTGTTCCAGGGTTTTCTCCACCAAATACTATTGTTGCTGTTTGAGTTCCTGCTGCAGCTAATTGATTTCTTGCAGTGTCCATATTATTTTGTTCTGACCATGAAGTTCCATCATATTCTTCTGTATCATTTGTTCTAGGAGCTTCTCCTCCTGACGCTAACGCTGCAGTTTGAATTCCAGAACCTGCTCTAGTTCTTAAAGAGTTAACCATATTTCCACCACTAGCCCATGCTGCGGCGGTAATAACATTTGTTGATGAATTAAATTCTTCTACAACTGCAGTTGGTGCAGTTGACATTCGTCCACCTGCTATAATTCCATTAGTGCTACCATCACTTATTCCTGCTCCATATCTAGCTGTACTGAGAGTTGCACTAGTAGAAAAACTTGTACCATCCCATCTTTCTGCAACTGCTGCAGGAGAGTATGGAGTACCACCCATTATTAAACCAGCTGTATTAGTCGCTCCTGTTCCACCAGCTCCGGATCTTGCTTTTGCTGTATTTAGACTAGGACTAGTAGTCCAATTTGTTCCATCATAAGCCAAAGCAGTTGCCATTACACTTGGAGCATTACCACCACAAACTATGCCTGCTGTTTGAGTTCCAAAACAATTTGCAGATGCTCTAGTTGCAGGCATTGCTGTAACTGTTGTCCAATTTGTTCCATCATATTCTTCAGTTGCATTTAAATATGTGCTTGTTGATGCAGCAAAACCACCTACCATAGCAGCCGCTGTTTGAATTCCAAAAGATTGTCTTGTTCTTCCAGCAGTATTAGCTGCATTAACAGATGTCCAAGTTGATCCATCATATTCGAAAGTAGCATTTGTATCTCCAGAGGTACCATTTGTTGGTCTTCCTGCTGCAGAGGCTCCTGCTGTTTGTGTTCCAAAACCTGTGTTAGAATATAAAGCAGTTCCAATTGCACCACCTTGTGAAAAACCTGAACCATTCCATTCTTCTGTAGAAGTAGAAAATCCACCAGGAGTATTACCAGCACAAAATAAACCTGCAGTCATTGTGCCAGCACGTTGATAAGTTGATTTAGCAGTTGGCAAAGGTGTAGCAGATATAAATGCATCTAATTGAATAACACTTCTAAATGTATCTGTTGATGAATTGTAAAAAATTTCTCCAGTAGTAGTTGGATCTGAAGATACGTCTCTAACTGCTTCTCCGTGTAATTCTTTATAAGTTGCCATAATTAACTCGTTGTTACCGTTTTAGTTGCTAATGCTGCTCCTGTAAACTCTTCTGTGTTGTTAACATTAGCACTACCATTATAACCTGCAGATGCAAGACCACTCGTGTTATTTCCTGATGTATTGGTATCTCTTGCAGTGCCTAAAACTCCTGTGTTAGAATATGAAGTTCCATCAAAAATTTGACAATTAGTTGTAACATTAGAAGCATCAGTTCCTCCAGATAATAATGTGCCTGAAACTCCCGCAGAAGCTAAACTCATACCATATGCATTTCTCTTAACTTCTGTTAAAGCTGAACCAGCTGTCCAGTTTGTACCATCATAAGATGATGAAGTTGATAATACTCCACCTCCCGGTGTATTTCCTCCACTCGCTAAACCAGCAGTTTGTGATCCTGAACTACCTTGGTTAGATCTATCCGTATTTAAATTGTTACCTGCTGTCCAAGACGAACCATTCCATTCTCCAGTAAAATCATAATCTCCGGTTCCACCGCAAGTTACCGCCGCAGTAGAGGTTCCAAATCCACCATTACCTTGATTACCAACTGGCACTGTTGGACCAGATGTCCAAGAAGAACCGTTCCAACTGCCTGATGAAGTTCTATTTGCACCTGCTGGGCCATTTCCTTGAAACGATACAGCAGCTGTTTGTGTTCCTCCAATACCACCAAAAAACTTTGATTCATAAAAAGTTGGACCTGATGACCAACTTGTTCCATTATATGATTTTGTAGTATCTGTTGTAGCACTTATATAACCCCCTGCATAAATAGTTGCGGTTTGAGTTCCTGTTGAGTAACCTGATCTTCTTGAATCTGGAAAATTATTACTAGCAGCCCAAGAACCAGCTTGGGTTAATTCTACTTTTAAAGTTCCAGATGTAGAGTTATACCACATTTGACCCTCTATTGGATTTGAAGGATCAGAAGTAACTTTTTTAATCTTCTGACCTACTATGGATCTATAAGTAGCCATTGATCTCCTTAATTATTCTTTAAGAGCCAACCTTGTGTGCTGTCTACATAGACTAAAGTATTTGCTGCTCTTTCTGTTGATACTGTTAAAGGATCTGTTGATCCTGCAATTTTTTCTGTTCCGTTTTGATCAATTGTTAAAGCATTAGAATCAAAAGTTCCTGCATAATCTATAAAAGATACTTCATCACCTATACTACCTGCAGGTAAATCCATTTCTATTGCACCAGATGTTGTATTAATAAAATAACCTTCTCCAGCTACTGCTGTAAATGTAGAAGTTTTTACTGCTTGCCATGATGTACCACCTGATACTTCAGCAAAAGATAATTGTCCAACACCCGTTGTACCTGAACCAGATACTGAAGCTACTTTTAAAAATCTGTCTGCTGTTACGTTTCCAGTTGGAAATTTTAATTCGTATGATTGCCCTGAACTGTGTGCGGGACTGGTCAGCTTAATCCCATGCGAATTATTTTCACAGTTGAGCTGAATTGAGCCTGGATTTGTTGCACCAAGAACTTCAAATAATCCTGTTCCTTTAGGTCCTACTTTTAAATTTATATTAGAATCACCACCAGTTGCTTGAATAGATGGTGCACTACCTGTTGCAGCATTTGTTATATCTATTTGGTTTACTGCAGATGATGTTGTTTGAAAAACTATTTGTTCGTTACCGTTTTCATCATTAATTCCGTGTGCATCATCAAATGCAATATTAAAATCGTTTGTATCTAAATCTCCACCTAATTGTGGTGATGTATCATCAACAACATCTCCACCAGTTTGAATCTCAATCATTTTAGGATCTGTTGTATCTGGATTACCAGATGCAAAAATTATAGCTGTTTTTTTCTGTGTTGCTGAAAAAGTAAATGTGTCTCCTGAACCAGATGCATATTTAAATTGCACTGTATAAGCACCTGAAGTTGCATTTTTTAAAATATAAAAATTTTGTACGTCGTTTGGAATTGTAACAATTTGATTACCTGTGATTGAACCAGTAAATTCTATCATTCTGTGTGCAAGTTCTGCGCCAGTTGATCCGTCACTAACAGATAAAGCTGTGGTTTGTGCACCACCGGCTATAGATTTTTGTATAAACCCACCGGCTATTTGTTCAATAAGTTGTAAATTAGTATTAGTTTTTGTTCCCCATGTACCAGCGTTTTCACCGGTTGCTTGAAGTTCTACACCTAAAGGTGTGTATGTTGATGCCATAATTTTCTCCTATGCAGCGTCACTATAACTTGTATTTGATCCAGTTGCAACATCCGAATATGTATCGTTCGAGCCTGTTGAAACATTACTATAAGATGTATTTGAACCAGTGTCAACATCTCCATATGCAAATATATCAACCGATCCTACGCTTAAACTAGCAGATTGACCTGTCAATCCAACCTGTATATCCACTACAGATACTGAGCCAATACTAGCACTAAAAGATTGACCTGATATTCCAAGAGTCATGTCATTAGGATCTAATGTTCCAACACTAGCTGTTGCAGATAATCCTGTAGGTTGAGCCACAGCACCACCTAATCCAACAATAGAGCCCAATTGAGATTCAAATTGAACACCTGATAATACAGCTGTATTATTTGGTGCAACTGCTGTACCCAAAGACGCGGACATTGAAAATCCTGTTACATCAACTTGGTTACTAGAAAATGCTATTGCAGTTCCTTGTGATGCAGTAAAAGATACACCAGAAATAATAGCTGTTGCATTTGGTAATGTTACAGTTCCTTGACTTGCTGTAAAACTTTGACCTGATAAACCTACAACTTGGTCTGCAACACTAGGACTTCCTAATGCAAAAGATGCAGATACACCTGACATTGAAACATTAGCATCTGATTCTACCGCTAATGATCCAACACTAAATGATGCAGAAACTCCTGACGGTTCTACAACAGCGGAACCGATTCCAGACGCTGCAGTTGTTGCAGCTGAGAAAGATACACCTGATACAGAAACATCCGCACCAAGACCAACTGTTGCTGCAAACTCTCCCCATGCACCACGACCATAAAGATTATTGCCCCAACCCTCTATACCTAAATCTGTTTCTATTTGAAAACCTGTAACACTAATTGTTACATCGTTAAGATCATTCCAAGAACCGTGGTTCCAAGTTTGAGCACCCCAACCTGCTCCTAATTGAGTGCTACCACCCCATTGTGACTGGTCCCAGGTTAGTCGACCCCATCCTGAAGATACCGACATGGTCGGCCTCCTATGCTAATCTAATGATTGCGCTACTTGAATCTGCTGTTGGAAACTCTATTTTAAAAGTTCCATTACTAGCTGTTTTATCACCACCAAATGCAATTATACAAACAGCATCAGTTGTACTTGAACCACCGTTTGTTGTTGTATTATAAATCATTGCACCGTTTGCAGTGAAAGAAGCAGAAGAATAAGTTACATCTGAAAAATCTGTAAATGCAGTTGTTGAAGACAAAGATACACCAGAGTTTGTTAAAGTTGCTCCGCCTGCAGAGTATGCAGATCCTGATGTATTTGTTATTTCTTCTGAAGTTGAATAATCTGTAGTAGCTGCTCCTAAACTCGCACTACTATCAAATAAAGCTATTTTAAAAGTATGCCCACCTGAAGATTCAAAGCTGTGCTTACCTTGTAGAAGTTCTTGTTTAAAACTAGAACATATTGCCGATGATATTGCCATAATTAATCTCCTGTTATGGTGACGGAGAAGGAACCGGAATACGAACTGTTCCGTCCGTATAGTCATCCCTTTTACGTCTACCTAGTTGCTCTGCAGCAAACTTTTGTACTTCTTGTTTATACTTTTGTTCGTATAATGTCAACATATCCATTGGGCCTTTTAAAAAACCATAAGCTTCTACTAAACATGCATATAATAAGCCGTTTGGAAAATTTAAACTAATATAATTAGTATCATTATTTTCCAATAAATCAGGGGCTTTATCAAAATGAACTCTAAATCTGTACGTAGTATTAGGAACTGGAGCAAAAGCTATACGTCCAGATGTAGTATCCGATTCTCCTGTAGCACCACCAAACATTGCATAATATTTAGGTTGACCTTGAGCAGCTGAAGTTCCAGTCACATCTTGGTATTCTTGTAAATATGTATAATCTTTTTTCTCTAACCATCTATTAGCTCCTGTGGTTGCAGATCCATTTGTATCATAAACTTGTATGCCTCTAATAAACACTGCTCCTGCGGGACAGTTAATAGATTCTTGTCCAGCAACTAAATTACCTAGTTGTTGTTTTCTATTTGCATCTATTGGAACATCTCTAAATATTTTATATTGAGCATTTAAAATAATATTTTCTAAAACAGCATCTGTTAAAACATTTGAATCTGTTTCAGTATAACTTAATATTTGTGTTTTTAATCCTGATGCACTTAATCCTGCCATTATGCTGATAGTGTTACCGGACCTGCCGATAAACTTCCTCCTCCAATATTTGTACTTGCAGTTGCTGTTCCAGCAGCTGTAAATGTATAATTATTAGCATCAACTTTGGTAATTGTAAATCCTGCAGATTTATTTATATCTGTGCTTGTTATACCAAAAGAACCTTCTCCATTTCTAAATCTTACCGTATCGCTAGTAGATCTACCATGGTTTTCTTCAAATACAGTTACTGTTGTAGAACTATTTGTAATTTTAAAAGGATTTAAAGTTAAAACTCTAGCTACTGCAGGTTCTGTTCTGTCAGGTCTTGCATTTAATAAACCTTGTGCATCTGCTGAATGTGGTTTCGGTTCTAACTGTGGGTGTTTCTTTTCAAATTCTGATATATGAACTCTAGAACCATTCCATTCAATAACCATTTCTGAGTATGGAAATTCTTGTCCAGATCTGTCTGATATAAATTTTGCATGTTTGCCTGAAGATAATGCCATTATGCCTCCGGATAATAAACTTTAGGACTAATATATGTACTAGATGAAGAACCATCTTCAGCTAAAGCTCTTTGTAATTCATCTTCGTATAATAATTTTAATTCTTGGACTCTTTGTGGTGCATTTTTAATAGCAAGATAATAAGCTAATCCTGCACACATACATGGAACAAATCGATAAGGCACATCAGCTGCATTTGTATAATCTCCAGCGTCTTGAATTCTTTTTACATAATAATAATTTATAAATTTACCTGCTTCACTAGATCCAGGTGTTAGATATAAAGTTATTGTAACTTTATCTATAAATCTTTGAACAAAATATTGTGATGGTTGACCTGTAGAAGTTTTATTTGATTGAGCTTGATATTGAGATCTATTTATTTTTGTAAGCGGAGAATCTACATTAGAACTTCTATAAGAAGCTTCTAATACATCATCTACACCATATACAGCTGTTGCATCGGAAGTTCCATCATCTGTTGATCTAAACATTGTGTATGTTGCTTGATCTGCAACTAAAGTAATGTTGTTGTTTGCAACTTCCCAATAATGAAGACCTCTGTTAGCCCATTCTTGAAAAAGAATATTAAGAGATCGTCTTGCAGATTTAAGTTGATAACCTGAAACGTTTTGTTGTCCAATACGCTCGTAAGCTTCTTCTACTATTTCATCAATAGAAAAATTTTTATCAAACGTTGCTGTACCCGAGGTAGTGTTAGCCATTTACCCTCCTACTTATCAATCAATAAAGTAGCTGCATCTATGTTTGTAATAGTAGAGACTTTCATTCCACCTGGAAATAAGATCCCATCTTCAGGAATGTTCATTGAAAAAACATCTCCATTAGGAACGTCAGCTTGAAACAAAGTCGCGCTATCTGTATTGTCTTGAAGAATTATAGTCCCAGCACCACCTGCATCAGACGCAAGGACAATTCCTCTTAGTCTTGTTCTTCCTGCAAATACTGCTCCAGTAGCTGTAACTCTAACTGCTTTTACATCGCCCTTCATATTTTTATTCTCCTTAAAATTTAAGTGTGGGCCCGAAGGCCCACACTAAATTGATTATTAACTTACTGCCGCGCTAAACGGAGTTGCTGGTGTTCCAGTACAACCTGAAATCACATCAACTTTCCATTTACCTGAAGCAATAACTGTACATTCGATTTTTGCAAATGTTACACCACCTGTATCAGTACCATTTAACGTGATAGTGTCAGATGTTGAAGCTGTTTCAAAACCAACCATATTATCAGATGTGTCATCAATAAATGATGCACTTCCAATCATAACGTCTGTTGCGTTTGCAACTTGTACAACTAAATTTCCAGTCTTCGTAATTGAAGAAAAGATTTCAAATTTTGCACCAACATTAGATAGGTTGTTTAGATCAGCACCTGGTCCTGCAACTGCAGAATCAGAATTTGCATTTGTCGCTGGTAATGTGTAAGTCACCGCTCCTGCTGCATCATTGTGTACAATTTTACCT
>Ga0209348_1001557_pt1 | contig 11094 bp, 25 predicted proteins | sample ETNvirenome_2_30_FD_184065 | JGI IMG/M metagenome (GOLD analysis project Ga0209348, IMG submission 184065) | Marine viral communities from the Pacific Ocean - ETNP_2_30 (SPAdes) (version 2) | ecosystem: Environmental > Aquatic > Marine > Oceanic | place: Pacific Ocean | collected 2013-06-22 | reverse complement strand
AGTGAATACACATCACTCATCGTTCTCTCCTTCTACGTTAAAGTTTATGCCCTTCGGCGGTTATTTGAGAGTATAGATACTATACTCTCTCGTCAACGAGTTTTTTCTTAGACTCGTATTCTTTGTCGGTCAACATAGTTATCGTACCACCAACTGTTCTGTAGTCTTCCTTGGCTAGCTCATTAAGTTTCTTCCAAGTCTCGATACCAACTGCTATTGACTTATATTTATCTGTATCCATTCTTAACTCCCATGTATGAGTGGGTAGGGGTAAACCAATACGAAAGGAAAAAAGGAGAAACCCCCCACCCACAGCATGTCTCTGACAATTTTGTTTCTACCAAATCCATGTATGTAAGTCAACATAAAATCTTATTTTTTCTCATAAATTTTATATTCTCTTTTTAACTTATCCATCTTCAGTATTTCTGCCTGCATATTTTGGCTATATATTAATGCCATTTGAAAGTGCACACCCTCTTCTCCGTCTGATGGATTACGAAAATCATTCATGGTCAAACTCAATGACCTGTTACTTGTGAATGACTCTACTGGAAAGAATAGCACAGCCTCTATGTCTAGTGCAGCCAGTGCTATAATATCGCAATCTTTTCTTGTGTAACATCTTTTATCTTTACCTTTTGATATGGTAAAAGAATATCTGCCCATATCATCACTTTGTAGAACTGTCTTCACTTCTACTCGTTGTGCTACCTTTAATCCTTCTCCGCCAACCACGGCTATATCGACACCATCTTGTTTTACCAAAGATGCCGCATAACCCATCATTGATAATTTAAATACTGTCAAACTCTCTCCAGCATTGCCTACAATCTTCTCGCCTCTTAACTTACTCATAGTATTTCCTCCTAAATATTGAGTTGTCTTCTTGTACTGCTCTCGGATCGTCCTCAAACATAATGCCTTCATCATCTTCTGTTTTAACTTTCTTTCTCATTTGCATATCTTTGTAGATTTCTCTCAAGGAAGAGTTGCCAGTAGATCTACAATCATGACAGTATCTCTTCATGTACCGTTTGATCTTTACCTTCGGTAATTTCACACCACATTCTCTGCAATAATCGTTGTTTAATTTTATACTTTTAACCATTCCAATACCCTCTCTCCTAATGTTATGTTAGCTAATTTATTTTTGTTAACTAGTGTCTTAACTATGTGAACGTCAACTGTATTTGGACTTACCAAATCTACATACAACACTGGATTGTGTTGTCCAACTCTATGTGCCCGATCCTCTGATTGTACCCTCGACTCCAGGTTAAAGTCATTGGAATAATAAATCACATTCTTCGCAGCGTGTAATGTCAAACCCATACCACCAGTTTGTGGATTACTTACAAAGAACCTCGTAGGATCTTCCGGGTTTTGAAATCTGGCGATTGCCTCATCTCTGTCTGCCATACTTGTATCTCCAAAATAAGACACTGTAGAATCCTCTCCGTACAATCCTCTCAAGGTATCACATATCTTCATTATGTCATGGCGAAACCTAGACCATATAATAACTTTACCTTCCATCTCTTCTATTACTTCAAGAAGCACGGTCAACCGATTGTTTTCTATAGGTATTGTTTCTCCGTCATCTGTTACAAGATATCCACATAACAACTGTTGGAGTCTCAAAAGCCTTGTCATGACCTCGGGTGCAGTTACCATCTCGCCACTTTCAAGCAGCGCAACCGAACTGTTCTTGATACTCTGATAATGTCTTTCTTGTTCCATTGTCAGATCGACTTGTCTTGTTGTGTATATCTTTGGTGGCAGATCAAGTGCCTCATCTTTTGTTACTCGATATGAATAAGGTGCTATCTTTTCTTTCAACTCATCTAAGTTCTTGTAACCAACAACTCTGTTGAACGAATGTGATCCTACATTCATGGACCTGATAACTGCATACCTTCCTTGGAAAGACCAATAAGAATCAAACCCCAAAATTTTTTTATCCAAAAATAAGAACTGTGAATATAAATCTAGTGGCGACTTTGTTATCGGAGAACCTGTCAGTATCCGTTTGTACTTTGCTCCCTCGGCAAATTTTATTAGTGCCTTGGTTCTCTTCGCCTTGATGTTCTTGATCGTGGTGGATTCATCAACTGCAACTAGAAACTTGCTCCTATGTGTGAATGTGTCCAAGAACTTGAAAATTTTTTTAGTCGCAAATGCCTCGACATTGATTAGTAGTATTCGTAACTTCTCTCTCGCTTCATGGCCCACGGAGGTTTTTAACTCTTTGGTTTCTTTCTTGTTGAGATTAGATTTCCATATATATACCTTTGATGATATGTCATCATGTAAATGTGCTGGTATCTCATTGTTCTTCCAATTCGTATAAACTCCTTTGGGTGCTACAATAATAGCCGTGTCTATCTTTGTGCTCCAATAAAGCCATGCCATGTTATCAATCAATACTTTTGATTTACCACACCCCATCTCCATGAAGTATGCAAAGTTTTCTTTGTCATAACTCCTACGGAGTGCTTCTAATTGATGCTCGTAGGGTGTAGTTTTGAAGATAAAATTCTCAGACATTTGGAACACTTATTGCATGAGTTTTAATTTTTTTTAAAATCATTTACCTTCTTTCATTAAGTTCTTTTTAAAGATAGATAATACATCTTTATTCTGATCAGATAACCCGGAGTTTATTTCTTTTTTCTTATCTACTCTTCTTTGAATTTCATGACAGGCCCACACTAGACCACAGTTCACGGAACAAAAGAACCCGAACTTCTGAATATATTTACCTGTAAATAGTTCGTAGTTATATCTAACTTTGCCTTCACTATCTACAACAGGTATCTCTCTTTTAACCTTGAGATTACCACTATATTTTTCTCCAGGTCTCTCTCCCGATAACTTTATTATCTCTGGCTTACTGACCTTTTGACAGTTATAGCATCTAACTTCTTTATTCAGTAATCTAGGACTTGCTATATCACTTCGTCTCATTGAGATCTCCTTTCAGTTAAACTGTCTCTAACCATTATTGCTACAGTCGCCGCGATAGTTCTATTATCTTCCTTGGCTATTCTTCTTATCTGCTCGTACACCGAAACACGGACATTTAAAGATTTGTAGCTTACATCTTCGTTATCAAGATCATAAACTTCTTCTGCATCTTCACTCACTTTATCTCTTGGAATGATGCCATCAATATAGTCTCCGACTTCCTTGTCGATACTATCTTCCCAAAGTGCTTTTACTTTTCCCATAATATCTCCTGTATTAATTATTATTACTTATATATAAGTAATGATTGGGAAATAATAAGTCAAGTAAATAATCTTTTATTTTTATGGGATACACTTTACATATAGTTTCTGTCATATTTTTTTGTTTGTAAAAATTTTTTAAAAATAGGTGTAACCAGTGTAACCTTGTAACCAATGGGTTCAAACCCTTGGTATGCTTAAGGGTGTTGGTTACACTTTGGTTACAGATGTTACACTTTAAAGCCGACCGCGTCATTTTTTTTCCTTTTTTTATTGATAAAATATGGGAGAAACTCTATTATTTTCTCATGCCACTTACTAATAGACAAAAAACTTTTTCTAAACTCATAGTCGAAGGGACATATTCTAATTCTGAATGTGCCAGACGAGCAGGATACTCTGAAGGTCAGGCCCGAAAGACTGCGAGTTTGCTTCTTAATGGCAGAGACTTTCCTCTTGTAGTTGACCACATCAAAGAACTCCGTGAAAATTACGAAAGGAAATATGGAGTTACTCTGATGGGTCAGTTGAAGAGATTTGCAGATCTCTCCAAAGGCGCTGAAGAATCTGGACAGTTCTCTGCAGCCGTGAACGCAGAAAAGTACAGGTCTAATCTTGGTGGTCTTGCCGTTGATCGTAGGGAAACAAATATAACTCATAATTTAGACAAACTCTCTCGTGAGGAGATTGTAGCTAGGCTCTCTGAAATCAGAAAAAATCACCCCTCTGCATTTGAAGGTGAATATAAAGTGGTCGAAGAGAGTGAGAGGGCGAGGTCTCTCTCCGACCTGGGCAAATAGCAATTCCCGATATTGCTCCGTGCATCTCAAAGATAGATCAAACATTATCGAGAAGTCAACTCTTTTAATCTTTCTTCTGCTTGTTCTCTAGTATCGAAGGTTTCGTGAAGAGGGGATATTTCCCACTCTCCAACACCATTTTTGCAAGGGACTATTTCTAATTTATCTTCCATCCTCAATCTCCTTCTTTTCAAGTTCCATTAACATAGTATCAGTATAACAAATAGGGCAACCTTTGTGTAAACCATCTATGTCCTCACATATAATTAAATCATCATCATGTAAAATAGAATTACATTGATTGCATTTAGAGATTTCACTTTGCATTTTCAATCTCCTTCTTGATTGCTAATCCGATTAACATTGCATTTTGTGGAACGATTGCATTACCTAATGCTTTGAGTCTGTTGGCTCTATCTTTCTGATCTATAATTATTCTTGGGACTCCTCGAGGCTCGTCCATCCAATAGGATACCCCATCAACCACTCCGTCCAATCGCAATTGAGTCTCGCATCTCCCTCGATCTGATAAATCTTGTGAGCTAGATCGATTTGTCTGCCGTCCTTTAGTCTCTTCTCGTAATACTGATTGTTTCCGTTGTAACTGTGTTTCTTTAATCCCGAGTTCGGTGTTGGAAACTTCCACTCCTCCATTCGTGGTGGTCTCAAGGTTACTCCGTTCATCATGGCTTGTGCTTCTGATTCCGTGAGTTCTCCTCTCTCCACTTTCTTTCGAAAGATCATTGTCTGTCCCTCCGAGGCGTGTCCAAAACCCTTGGTCGTAGGGGTCGGATACATCTCCATTGTCTTGGGATCGACTTGCTCCCTCAAGTTGCTCGGTCTCTTGCGACCCTTCCTTGCACCCTCTTGCATCTTCTTGGTCGCCTCTGCACTTCTTGGAGGAAGGGAATCCATAGTTGTCGGGGTCGCCCAAGTTTCTACAGATGATCCACAGTCTTTCTCGTTTGTGTCTCGCTCCGATTGCACTAGACGGAAGTACAAATGTCCTCGTATGGTAGTTGATGCTTTCCATTGCAAACAATACCTCGTCAAGTCCCAATGAGAGGTGTCCATAAACATTTTCGAAAACACAATAAGTGGGTCTGATTTGTTTAATAAGTTTATGCAAGTACGGAAAGATGTGGCGAGGATCTTCTGTGCCTCCCCTTTTGCCACTTGTCGAGAAGGGTTGACACGGATATCCACTTGTGAGGATATCGGGTCTTTCTGAAATAAATCTTGTTGGGTCATCTGCGATCTCCTTTACATCATCATAGATTGGAATTCCTGGAAAGTTTTTAGCAAGAACCTTCTGACAAAACTTTTCGGTATCACAAAAAGCCATAGGCTCTGATAACTTTGCCATGGAAAAACCCACGGCAAAGCCACCAATACCACTACATAAGTCTAGGTGTTTAAGCATTTTCTACCTCTTGATCTATTTGATCTGCAAACAAGACTAGACCAAAGTCATAGCCTTGTTTGTAATAATGAGATTTATTAGTTTCACTTCTAATGCCATACAACAAAGCATCATAAGTTCCATCTTTAAAATCTTTCAATTCAGTTTCTGTCATAACTCTGCCTCAAAACTACATTCGCCTTTTTCAAGTATGCAATTATAAATTTTCCTACCGAGAAGTAACCTTGCATACCACTCTAAATGACTTTTGATTTCGTTCTCTGAATGACAATGAGGGTGTTCTTTTTCATTAAGATATTCAGTTAACATCTTGTTGTTATAGCTTTCACGATCATCAAAAAACTCATCTAAGAGTTTCTTGTATCTACCCAAGTGTCTATCACACTCAAGAATACCTTTGTGAACCTCTTTTCTATTGTCTTCGTCAAAGTAATAACTTAAGAAACTTGCCTCTCCTTGCACTCCAAAGAAATCGGCATCATTGCTTGATTGAACGGCAAACCAAAATTTGCCGTCAATATCTCCGTTGTAATATCTCCCCATTTTATTCCTCCAATCCTAATTTCTTCATTGTCTTGTCTGTCTCGTGATCCAAAATTTGATTTACTTTTGTTGCTATTTTTTCTTGAAACCAATCACTCTCCGTAATTACATCAAGTTCATTGTAAATAAAATTTTCTAAAGCCTTTGCTAACTCCAAAGAGCTTGGTCTGATATCTTCCATTATGTGTACTCCTTAAATAGTTTTAATGCTTGATCGAATGGCAGAAAGTTAAGACACTTTCCAACCATGTGAGGTTGGTTCTTTTTAAGCCAAGTCTGAAAACCATTGTCATCAATCACTTTTGAAATAGGTCTTTTCCAAGCAACTAAAAATTCTTTGCCGTCTTTTTCATCAACACAAAGATATTGTTTTTTCATTTCCTTCTTCAACTCTTTTGTATCAAGCCAATTGTATAATTCTTGATGGCAATAATGCTCTAAGTCTAAGTCTGTGGAATAGGTTTTGCCACCATACTCCCAAGTCTCTTGACCAAACTTTTCAACGCACCACTTATCAATGTCTTGAAGTCTGAAATCACTTTCGGGATAGGTGTGTTGTCTATCACTTCCACCATGTCCATCATTAGATACTTCAACTGCTTTCTTGCCGTTGACATATACTGTGGCATTATAACAAGGTGTTTCTTCTGAACCCCTTGCATAGTGTGAGATATTTTTTACCTCTAGTTTTGAAATCTGCATATCTTTTCCTTTCGTTGGTTGTTGCAATTTTCAAGATAATACACGAATAAATCCGTGTATTACTTTGATAATTACCACGAGGCTTGATAGGAAACTGATCTTGGTTGAACGAATAAACCATCTCTTTCAAATAGTTCTTTTCCTCTTCGAATAAACTTTTTTGCTTTCTCAAAGCAATTAATCGCATATTCTTTTTCTTTTCCTTCGTAATATCCAAACTCTGTAGAATTACCAAAGAAAAAACCCGAATGATCTTTAACTAATTTATCATTACGAATTGCCATGATAATTTTATCAAGATCATTTTCATCAAGTTCAATCTTCTGACAATTATCTTTACCATCTGCAAAAGTATTAACGATATATCCATGCAAGTCTGCATGTTTTCTCCAATATCCAAGATCAACTTCGTAATTAGAGATTTCAAATTCATTATCAAGTTTTGATCTTGAAACCTCTCCATGCCTAGTACGATCTGAATTAAAATGATCTCCTCTTAAATACATATCTAAACCCATAACTATTTCCTCCTATTGTTTAGTTAATTTGTCTAAGTTTAATTTTTCCAAAAGCAATCTAGCTTCTTCAAGATTGTTTTGATAAATATGCCAAGGTGTAATAGTAAAACCTTGTCCATCATTTTCGATTGCAACCTTGCCTTGAAAGTTAACTTTGTTAGCTATATCAAGCACTTTAGATTTACATTCGATACTTTCGCCCTCTGCATCTGTACCTAAGATTAAAGCACTTCCCATAATAGTTTGATTAAATTTTGGATTGTCTGCTTTGAGGTTAAAAGCATAATTACTTTCTTTAAGTAAACCCTCTTCATCTATCCAAAGAGTATCTCCATTGTCAAATGGATAAACTGCTTCAAAAGTAGTACATTGGATTATTCTATATATACTTTTATAATCTCCATCATAACTAATATGACGAACACTTTCTTGTTGGGGATTTATTAATATTGCTTTCATTATTTTTTTCCTTTCAAAAATACTTTACACAACCTCTTAATTTTTTTGTATGAGGTTGTGTCTGCTAACTTGATGTTATGTTCTTCTTGAAAGTATTCGATAAAAGATCTTTTATCGTTGCTAAGATATTTATACCAAAGAGATAATATTTTTTCTTGCTCCTCTTCGTAAGCAATTTTGAGTTTATCAGTCATCAGTTACTACCTTTTTAAAGTTATTCTGAACATACTCTTCTGTTTCTTCTTGTTCATCTCTGATAGTTTCCAAGTTATATAAACCACTTAAAAACCATCTTTGATCTTGAACGATTATTGGTTCTTGATACATGATCTTTTTTCCTTATAATAAATTTATATTACTTATTTTTATCCCACATAATCCCACTAAGGTCAAGTAAAAATGTCAGAAAAAAACTTTTTTTTGAGTATGAAAAAACAATTACCAAAGGGAACATTCATTCAAAAAATCGAAAACAAATTCAATTCGGGTTTTACTGATTTAATAATTATTAACGAAAAATATCCTTTGTTTATTGAGTTAAAAGCACCAACAAAAGGAAACACTTTTAAGGTCGAACTTTCACAAATATCAACACATTTGAGGATATCTGCCAATAATTATGTTTCTTTTTTCTTGGTTCAAGCACCCTCTAAGTCGCTTCTATATTTGTTTGAAGGTGGCACTTTGTGCAAGGCTCTTGCGTTGCAAGAGCCTTGCAACCCCATTCTGTCCCACGAGACTGAAGGCTTTTTGATTTATGGTTCATTGGAAGATTGTCTTGGATCTGCAAATCGAAGAGTGGCATCTTTAGTGCAGAGGTAACGAAGTGGTCGTTTGCGAACCTCTGCACTTTTGCACCCCAAGATTGGCAACTGCACGGAGGCATAAAAAAAGAGCCACCCGAGGGGGTGGCTCTTTGGTTTATAAATTGCGAATTATAAAAGGTAAGTGTTTAACTTCTTCTGTATTGTTTGAGTTTTTGCCTCCCCAACATTCGGGCAAGATAATACTAGTCCAATAATCAAGACAATCTTTCGAACCTCCGAAGATATGTTTTATATATAAGTTTGAGTATTGTTCTTGAAACTCTTTGAAGTTTTCAAACTCGGTGTAATCACAACAGATTGCGACCACATCAAGTTCTATTGTTTCGTTGTCCATGCACTCGGAAACTTCTTCTAAGTGTTCATATAAAGCCTTCAAGCCTTCATAAGAAAAATTATTTTTGTAAGTGTCCCAAGTTTTGAAAGCATCAATAAATTGATGCTCATTTACTGTTTGTACAATCATTTTTTTAAGTTCCTTTCGTAATTGTTATATAAGATTTTATCAGATTCCCTGAGATAGTCAACCCCTAAAAGGGGTTGAAGGCAAGTCGCAGTTTGCGACTTGCCCGAACTTTGCGTCTTCATTCTGTCCGAGCTTCCCCGTGCGTCTTCTCCCTTCTGCCACTCCAAGAAAGGGGGTTCTTGCAGAGAATCGCAAGTAGCAAAAAAAACAAACAAGTTTGCGATTCTCTGCACTTTTGCGAACCAAGATAAAAAAGGGGGTGCGTTGCACGGGGTGCGTCCAACGCACAAATAAAAAAAGGGAAAGCCGAGGCTCTCCCTTTTCCCAAGGAAACTTGTTTAGTCAAAATCTTCTGGGTGTGGAATTACCTTGAAGGGTGCTTCTTTTTGTAGAGGGCGACCCATCTCGTCATATTTTCCCCAATATGGGTTAACATGCCAAACATCTCTGTCTGTAAGCACATAAGGTTTTTCTTGGTTTAGTTCTCCTTGAAGCCTTGCATCTGCACGATCCCATTCGGCATCAGAAGAATAAGTAAAATCTCTATCGTCTATCATTTCTTTTTCCTTTCGTTTACTTCTTTGGTTATGTTTTTCAAAGACACCTTCGCCAAGGCTCTTGCTTTTCGTTGCTCCTTCAGAATGTCTTTGATTGCGATTGTTGGCATTGGGCGACCAGAGGCAATAATAGCCATTCGCATTGGAATCACTTCAGTATCATTACACTTGGTGCAACATCTGCCATTTGCTATCGGCATGGCATTATGTCCTTGATCCCAATAACACTCCCCTTCGGGAGTGTATTGTTTATCGATTTCGCTAGTACAAATTGAACACTTCATTTTATTTCCTCCTAAGTAATAAAGTATTTTCTATTTCATATCTAATGTAATATCTTTGTAGAAAAGATATTGCTTCTTTTTTGGTTTTGAAAAAAGGCATATCCTCCACCATTTTTTCACCATTGGCGAAAGCCTCCCATTGTTGGGAAGCTCTCTTTTTTACACTATATTCAACAACTTCAGTCATTAGCTTTTTCCAATTTACTAACTCTTTGTTCAATATCCATAATTACTTTTATGAGCTTTTGAACTTCTTTATTTAAAGTCATTGTATGTTGATGATTATTTGAACACATATCTCTTAATGCTTTTGTTGTGTCCATAACTAAAGTTATTTCTTCTACGTTCATAACTATTTCCTTTCCTTGTTTAAGTTATAATTAACTATAATCCCATTTTATCCCATAGTCCAGAACTATCGATTAACATGTTAACTAACTATTCCCATATTATCCAAGGTATCCCCACACCACACCCAGGCCTTTCGGCTCTGTACGGGCTTCTAATCGCCTTATGCAACCCACCAAATGGCACAAGGTAAAAGCATCTTGATTCGCAGAAAAGTTCTGCTGCTTTAGCAGAACTTGATTCAGTACAAGGATAAAATAACAATAAAAATAATAATTTTTATTTTATTCTTGTACTGAAGCAAATCAACCGACAGAAGGAGGTTGATTCTGCGAATCAAGATGCTTTTGGGGTTACTTAGGGCAAAAGGTACAAGATATACAAAAGCAAAGAGGGGGGGAGGGGATTATTAATATATACATGTACACACACACGCATATATATGCAGGGTTGATAAATTCATTTGAATATATTATCGTTTGGGCATGAATCTAGAGGCTTTACCAAAAGAGGTGTTACAAGAAGTATTTCTGCTTGAGCAACAGAAAAAGAAACTAGACACCCGCGATATAGCTCAAAAAAATTTTCTAGCCTATGCACAACATGTATATGAAGGCTTCATCGTTGGGCGACATCATAAAATCATTGCAGAAAAATTGGAGCTAATCGCACAAGGCAAACTAAAAAGACTAATTGTCAACATGCCACCTAGACACTCGAAGTCAGAGATGGCATCTTATCTCATGCCCTCGTGGTTCTTGGGCCGTAATCCAAAATTAAAGATTATTCAAGCCACGATGAATACAGAACTTGCCGTGAGGTTTGGTCGTAAGGTTAGGGACTTGATTGCCGATCCAGTATACACGGAAGTTTTTCCAGACACGGACTTGAAGCAAGACAGTCAAGCCGCGGGTCGGTGGGAGACAAGCGTTGGTGG
>Ga0209348_1001556_pt1 | contig 11101 bp, 13 predicted proteins | sample ETNvirenome_2_30_FD_184065 | JGI IMG/M metagenome (GOLD analysis project Ga0209348, IMG submission 184065) | Marine viral communities from the Pacific Ocean - ETNP_2_30 (SPAdes) (version 2) | ecosystem: Environmental > Aquatic > Marine > Oceanic | place: Pacific Ocean | collected 2013-06-22 | reverse complement strand
CCGACATGGCCAGAGTATTGGAAGATCGATGAACTTGAATCAGTGAAAGCATCCCTTGCCGTTGGCAAATGGAACGCACAGTGGATGCAGAAACCAACTGCAGAAGAAGGAGCGATCCTCAAACGCGAGTGGTGGAAACCGTGGGCAGAAAAAGATATCCCTGATTTGCACTATGTCATACAAAGTTACGACACAGCGTTCAGTAAAAAAGAAACAGCGGACTATTCTGCAATCACAACATGGGGAGTGTTCTCGCCCGACGGACAACGGCCAGCGCTTATTCTATTGGATGCACGACGTGGTCGATGGGAGTTTCCTGAGCTCAAAGAGATCGCACTCAAAGAGTATAACTACTGGGAACCAGAGATGGTGTTGGTAGAAGCGAAGGCAAGTGGTATGCCCTTATCTGACGAACTTCGCAGATCTGGTATACCAATAACAAATTACACACCAACAAGAGGCAACGATAAACTGTCTAGGGTCAACGCAGTTGCACCAATGTTTGAAGCAGGAATGGTATATTATCCAGAGGACAGAAGGTTCGCAGAAGAAGTCATTGAAGAGTGTGCATCTTTTCCGTATGGTGAATACGATGATTATGTTGACACAGTGACCCAATCTCTGTTAAGGTTCAGACAATCAGGGTTGATTCAGTTACAGATGGACTACGAAGATACTCCTGTTGACACAAGACCACGAGTCTATTATTAGGAGAAACATTATGGCTAAACAAGGACAAACAAGAAAAGGCACTAGCAAACGTAAAGTTAAAAAGAAAGTGTCTAAACAAGGCAAGGTTCGTTTTTCACCTCCTCTTGAACCAAAAAAGGGTGGTGGATTTAAAAAGCAAAGTCGAATTAGAATTAAAACAAGCCCTAACAAAAGAAAAGAAGAAATTTTTTACACTGGCCCTGAAAGAGGCGGACCAAAAGGTTTTGGTAAAAAAGGAAAAGTTACTACTAAAAAAACTCCCGCTGGTAGAAAAGTTCAAATTGTAAAAGGCAAGTCTTTGAATAAAAGATTGAAAAGAACTCTTGGAGACAAAATAGCCGGCACAGGAAAAGACAAAGCAAAAAGACTTAAAAGACAACACTTGTTTGGTCGCAGAAAGTTCGATTAGGAGAAACATTATGGCAAGTAAATTTTTTGCAAGTATTTTTGGAAAAGGGCCAAAGCCTAAACCAAAGCCTAAACCAAAACCAAAGCCGAAACCAAAGCCAAAGCAAAAGCAGAAGAAAAAAACACAGGCTGGTGCTCAAAGTAGAAAAGGTGGATCGACTCGTCAGATAAAAGGTTTTAAAGACATAACCAAAGGAGAAAAAGTTGCACTTGGTGTGGGGGCTGCTGGTTCGGGAGCGTTGCTTGGATTAAAATTAAAACAAGGCAAAGATGCTCGCGCAGGTGGTATGAAACAAGGACAATCACCAAAAGGCGGCACAGCTCCTAAAAAGAAACCAGCGCAAAGCACAAAGTCTGTTCAGTCTGGGCCGAAGAAGAAAAAGAAACTAAAAAACTTAGATGACAAGTTTGTGAAAACTAACTTTGGTTTCTTAAAAGACAAAAAAGGCAAAAGGGTAAAACGTCTTTCAAGAGAAGAGTTAATGAAAAGACGTAAAGCGCAAAGATAATGCCTCTTAAAAAAATATTAAAACCAAAAAAACCTATAAAAAAGCCTAAGCCGAAGCCTAAGCCGAAGCCTAAGCCAAAACCAAAAGTAAGTCCGGTTTTACCTAAACGCAGACCAAAGCCGGTAAAAATGCCGAAATCAAAGCCTAAGCCAAAGCCAAGGAAAAAGAAAGCTCCAATAGAACTTCGTGGCGGCGCAAAAACAAATCCTAACAATCCCGCAGCAACTAGAAAAATTGCACAAGTTGCACAGAACCCTAATCTAAGAGGTAGAGAAAAAACTTTGGCTATACAACAAGCGATACGTGATGTAAGATCTCCGACTAGAAGAAGAGGTACATCTGATCCAGATCGCGGTCTAGCATTTAGGGAAATGTATAGAGCAGGGAGAAAACCTATGAGATCTAAAAAGACAGGTAAGATTATTACTGACTCAAAGGGTAGACCAATAATGGTGACCAAACGTAAAACAAGGCGAACAAGAAGAAAATAGTATGCGTATATTGAGAAAATTTTTTAAACCAAAAAAACCAAAGCCAAAACCAAAAAAACCTAAAACTAAGGTAAAGAAAAAATTAACGGCTGCGGAACGTAAGAAGCAGGCTCAAGAGGCAAAGAAAGCCAGAGCACAGTTACAATCGGTCCCTCCACAGGTCAGAAACGCCATGCGCAAAGCTATGGCGGACAAAAAAGCAGCAGCTAAATTAAAGGATCAGGGCCTTAAAAAAGCGGCGAAAAAGAAAGCAGAAGAGCGCATGATTAAACTCACAAATCAAATGAGATACAACATGATGCGATCAAAGACTTTTAAGCGAGGCGGAAGAGCTCGCTAATTAACACTTGCAAAAGTGCCTCAATTAAGTAAAACTTGCAGTAACTGCAATCATCATTGTCATTGCAGCAACGGTGGCTCTTGTCGCACAAATGACTGTGAGTGTCGTATCTGTGAGCACAATGCACTTGACGAGTTTTGGAGAGAACTAGGAGGATACGATGCCCCTAACAAAAAAAGGCACAAAGATTAAAAGAGCTATGGCAAAACAGTATGGAAAGAAGAAAGGCGCAACGGTCTTTTATGCGTCGATAAATAAAGGCAAAATTAAAGGGGCAAAAAAATCAAAATGAACATGTCTGATAACAGAGCCTCGCAACTCATACAACAATTACGTGACGCCTTAGAAATGGGCGATGATGATTTAGCCACACAAATACGATCAGATTTATTTAAAGAGTTTAACATTGAAATGGCAGATGGCGGCCGTGTTGACTTGCAAGCAGGCGGCATGCCCAAACCAAAACCCACCATGGGTATTATGGCCACTAACGCTGCCAGAGCTATGCCAGGCGTCGCATCTCGTGCTGCCGGTAGAGCTTTGAACCTAGGACTCGGCACTCCAGCTTTAATGTATGAAGTAATGGCAGGTCAAACAGGAGGAGCATTTGACCCTATATATGGAAAGTATGATGATGAACGGTTCACACTTGACGATGTTGGTGTTAAGTTCGATGAGCCCATTCCTGAACTAGGCGGATATAGCTACGAAGAACTTGTTAATGATCCAGACTATATAGAGTACGCCAAAGAATTTGGTATGAGTCCAGATAGATATGTTACAGAGTTAATTGCTGATACTATTCTCATACCTGAAAAAGGCCCTGCTGACCCTTCGGCTTTTACCATGGAAGAGCTAGAAGAATATTATGGTGACACTCCTTTCTTTCGAGATTATAAAGAAAATGTTCCTTTAGGGGATAGAGCGTCAAGAGGTTTTGATAAAGTTCAGTCTGGAATACTAAATGCTTTAAATCCGTTTGGCGCGTTTCAAGCTTTAGAAGAAAGGGGATAATTATGCCAGTAGAAAAAGATATGCCGTTAACAGAACAAATGAAGTTTGATTTGGAGGCAGAAAACTTTTCACCAGAACAAATAGAATTAATTGAAGGCGACACACAACTAGATGAAGATGGTGGCGCCACCATATCGTTTGGTGCTCAGATGCAAGCGCCACAAGGTCATTTTTCTAATTTAGCAGAAACCATGTCAGATGGTGAGTTAGCGATGATCGCTGATGAGTTGTTGGAAGCATACGAGGGGGACAAAGAAGCACGATCGGATTGGTCCTCAACTTATGCTGAAGGTCTTAGTTTGATGGGGCTTAAATCAGAGGACAGAACAGAACCTTTTCCCGGCGCTTCTGGTGTGTCGCATCCTCTTCTTGCAGAGTCAGTCACACAGTTTCAAGCACAGTCGTACAAAGAATTATTTCCTGCAGGCGGCCCCGTAAAAACACAAATCATGGGAGCACCTAATCCTCAAACAGAGGCACAGTCAAAAAGAGTTAAACAGTTTATGAATTATCAACTTACTCACGTTATGGAGGAGTACGAACCCGAGCTGGATCAGATGCTTTTTCATCTCCCCCTTTCCGGCTCGGCGTTTCGTAAAATTTATTTTGATGACAAACTAGGCAGACCTGTTTCTAAGTTTGTTTCGTCAGAAGACCTCGTCGTGCCTTATGATTCCACAGATCTGACAACGTGTATGCGAATCACTCACGTTATAAAAATGCCAGCAAACGATGTTAGAAAATATCAAGCGTCTGGTTTTTATCGAGACATGGAGTTAGCTGAAGTTTACGACAACGAAAATGATGAAGTACAAGACAAGATTGATGAGTTAGACGGGGCAAAAAGAGTTTACACAAAAGATAACATTCACACAATTTTAGAAATGCACGTTGACCTTGACTTGCCAGGATACGAAGATGCCAACGAGGCAGGCGAAAGTTCTGGAATAAGTTTACCTTACATCGTAAGTATAGACGAGAACTCCTCAAAAATTTTATCTATTAGAAGAAACTATGAAGAACAAGATGCACTTAAAAATAAAAAACAATATTTCGTACATTACAAGTTTCTTCCCGGCCTTGGCTTCTATGGCTTTGGTCTTATTCACATGTTGGGTGGTTTATCAAAGTCTGCAACCTCCATACTACGTCAACTCATCGATGCTGGTACACTCGCCAACTTACCATCTGGATTTAAGGCACGTGGGCTACGCATACGGGATGACGATCAGCCATTAGTTCCTGGGGAGTTTAGAGATGTAGACGCCCCTGCTGGAGAGATCAGTAGCTCTTTAGTTCCATTGCCATACAAAGAGCCGTCAGGCACACTTTTTCAATTATTAGGTTTTGTTATAGAAAGTGGTAAATCTTTTGCAGCTGTTGCTGACATGAAGCTCGGTGAAGGTAACGAAGTTAATCCTGTAGGCACAACCATGGCGTTACTAGAACGTGGCATGAAAGTGATGTCTGCTATTCACAAAAGAATGCATGCGGCGCAAGGCAAAGAATTTAAATTGCTTGCAAAACTTTTCGCAGACACATTGCCCCCTGTTTATCCTTATCAAGTCGTGGGTGGCAATCAAGCAATCAAGGCACAAGACTTTGATGCTCGTGTTGATGTAATACCCGTTTCTGATCCAAACATTTTTTCAGTGACACAACGTGTGACATTGGCACAACAACAATTACAACTAGCACAAGGGGCACCACAAATGCACAATATTTATGAAGCGTATCGAAGAATGTACGAAGCGATGGGCGTTCAAAATATAGAGGCACTGATGCCTCCACCGCCGCAGCCACAACCAAAAGACCCCGCACTAGAAAATGCAGAACTGACAGCAGGTATGACAGCACAAGCTTTTCCCGGTCAAGATCACGATGCACACATCGTAGCTCATATAGCGTTGCTTGGAAGTTTGGTTATAAAATCTAATCCACAAATTTTTGCAAATACACAAGCGCACATTATGCAACATATATCTTTAAAAGCATCAGAGGAGATACAACAACAAATGGCACCACAAATGCAACAGATGCAAATGGCACAACAAGGACAACCAATGTCGCCACAACAACAGCAAGCAATGCAACAAATGATGATGGACATGCAGACAAAGATTGCTCAAAGACAAGCAGAGCTAGTGACAGAGTTTATGGAGGACATTGATGATCTTTCTACTGCAGCACAAGAAGATCCTTTGGTGAAACTAAAAGAACAAGAATTACAAATTAAAGCGAAAGATTCTGAAAGAGACTTGAAAGAATCTCAGGCAAAACTTTCTGTTGAAAAAGAAAAAATGGAGAACAAAGAAAAGACAGACGCAGCAAAAATACAACAGCAAAAAGACGCTGTCGCTCTTAGATCTGCAATTGCTATAGAAAAATTAGAACGAGAATCTCAACAAAAAGTCTTGGACAAAGCCGAAAATATTACTAAAAATATACAAGACACATTTAACAAAGGAATCTAATGGCCGTAGAAAAAGCGATATTATTTGACGACTTACAAAAAGGTGACGACGAAGAGCGCGTAGGGTTTAGACGAGGCGGTCGAGGCGGCAGAGGCGGTCGAGGTAGAGGCGGTCGAGGTAGAGGCGGTCGAGGTAGAGGCGGTCAGGGTCGCGGTCAAAGAGGAGGAGCTAGAGGCGGCAGCAGAGGTAAAGCTGGAGGTAGTCAAGGTCGAGGACGAGGTCCAGGACGAGGAACTAGCAGAGGAAGTCGTGCAGCTAAAGGCCCTAAAGGTCGAAGATCTGCCAGAGGAGCGTCAGTAAAAGGTGCAAAAAGTAGAGCAACAACTAGAGCAAAGACTGCTTCAAAAACACAAGGTCAAACTAGAAGAGGCACAACCACGACTGCAAGAGCAGTAAGTAAAGCTCCAGCACCACAAGGACAAACTAGAAGAGGCACCACAACCACGTCAAAAGCTGTTCAGAAAGCAGCGGATAAAATTAATAGAGATTTTAATGAAAGAACTGCATTTAAGACTAGCACAGGTGATTTTTTAAGAGACATTAAAGGTAATATTGTAAGGTCAAAAACTCAAGTTGATAGATATAAAGAGGACAAAAGAAAACAAGACCTTGCAAGAAAATTGGGCATAGACACCACACTAGGTGCAACAGCTGCAAACCCTAATTTAAGATCACAAGAAATGACGCCAGGTGCGTTTAGACTTAGTGGACGTCTTGCAGATTTTCAAAAATCTTTGGGCAAAGGAGTTCAGACACCAGAAAATTTAAGTCGATTAGCCGACATTAACAGGCAGCTAGGCGTGTCTCCTTACACTGGAATGGGCATATTAAATCAACTTAAAACTCAAAGCGCAGATTTTATGAAAGAAGCTCCAGGACTTGCAAGGGTAGCAGGATTTGCTCTTAACCCAGCTCTAGCTGTTGCAACAGGAGGCCAAGGCATTTTAGGTTTAGGCAAGCGAATAGGTCAAGCTTTTGGTTTTGGGGCTCAACCTCAACAAATGGCAGCGAACCCAAATTTAAGAGAACAACCAACAAATTTAAGAGGGCAGTTTGCCGATGCGTTTAAATCTTTAAGAATAGGAGAGGATACTGCTAACATTGATCCTCGCGGCGGTAGAGGAGGCAGACAAGACGGAAGAGCAATACCATTGATAAGAGAAATGGCTCCACCAATGCAGCCAACGCCAATACCAATACCAATACAACAAACACCAGCACCAACGGCGACTGCACTAGCAACTGGATCAGGACTTGGGTTGGATAGGTTACAGGAGATTTATCGACTTCCTAGAATGATGGCTCAAGATGGAGGTGTAGCAGAAAAACCAACTTCGTTTCAAGATGCGATAACTCCAAAAGGTAAAGCAATGTTTGATCGTCTAATAGGAATGGGGATGACTGAACAACAAGCCATGCAACGTCTAGGTGAAATGGCGCAAAGTGGTTCGTATGGTCTTGGCAACGCAGCTCTTATGGAATACTTTGCAAGACAAGGAATGGGCCATGGGGGAATGATGATGAGTGAGTCTCCAACAGTCATAATGAATGTTGCAAACTCTGGCATTGGTGGTATATTAGACAAGTTCAAACAGATTAGATCGGAGATGTAACATGGCGATTTCAAAAATTCTTAAAAAAGTTAAGCCAAAAACTAAACCAAAGGTCAAACCTAAAAAAAAGAGAATAACTCCGATGGAGTTAAAAGAAGAAGTGAACAGAATAAAAAAGTCTCGGCCGGGGCGCCAGCAAGATAGAGACATGAATCGTTTAATGAAAAAATACGACGATAATATTCAAGATTTTATAATGAACGAAGTTATGAGAGATTTAAAAGCCACGGGCGGCAGAATTAAGCCACCTAAACGACCTAAACGACCTAAACCTTTACCTAGGCCAATTAAACCTAAACGTCCTAAACCAGGCGACAGACGACCTAAACCTTTACCTAGACCACCTAAACGTCCTAGTCCAGGTGGACGATTTCAACCTAAACCTAGACCAGGAGATAGAATGATTTTACCGCCACGTCCTAGGAAAAAGCCAACACCAAGATTACCAAGGGATATGAAGGAGTTGACACCTGAACAGAAAAGAAGAATCATGCAATTAGTAAAAAAAGGACGTCGGACAACAAGACCAATAAGAAAAAGATAAAATGGTTTTTTCTTTAGTAGGAGTTAAAGGCGGAAAGACGGTAGGCATAGCAAGGGGCGGCAAACCTAGCTATAAACGTAAGAAAAAAAGAAAGGTAAGAGCAAAAAATGGACGGACTTTGGTTAGGCGATAAGATTTTACGTCTTGTTCGTGATAAAAAAGAAAAAACTACCGAATATGTGATGCAAGGTAGCACCACAGAGAAGCATGACTATCATTTTATGCTTGGTCATTACCGAGCGCTAGAAGAAATAGAGGCAGAAGTTAAAGAAATACTAGATAAAGGAGAAAAAAGTGAGTGATTTAATACTTCCAGAGCATATGGCTAAGGCCAGACGCAAAGAAAAAGCAAAAATTGCAGAAAAAGGTAAAACTGCAGCTGAAATAGAGCAAAAACAACAAGAAGTTGAAGATATTTATGGTAAAAGGCAGTCAAAAAGCCTTGATCCAGACAATATTGACCAATCTGTGGTAGAAAAACTGCCCAAACCAACCGGTTGGCGCATACTTATTTTGCCATATATGGGTGCAGAGCGCAGTAAAGGAGGCATTATTTTAGCTGATCAGACTCGTGAAAGAGAGCAACTAGCAACTGTTTGCGGTTATGTGTTATCCACAGGTCCTGATGCGTATGCCGATGTTAATAAGTTTCCAGAAGGACCGTGGTGCAAGAAAGGTGATTGGGTTATCTTTGCACGTTATGCTGGGTCAAGATTAAAAATTGATGGTGGTGAATTAAGACTCTTGAATGATGACGAAATTCTTGCTATATTACAGGATCCGACAGACATTTTACACATGTAGTCGGTCTTGCAAACAAATAACCATGGAGATCAAGAACCATGCCCGAGGCACAAAAAGAACAAATACAGGACGATAAACTCGTACCTATCGACACCAGCGGTGATGCCGTTGATGTAGAATTAGATGAACCCAAAGTAAAAAAAGCAGCGAAAGAAGAAGCAAATGAAACAGTTGTTCAGGACGACGATGTCGCCGATGACACATCTGAGGAATTGGACGTCAGCGAAAATGTTCAAGATGACGACGAACAAGAGTCAACGGACGACGAACATAAAGAATACAGCGACAAAGTCCAAAAAAGAATATCAAAACTTGTTGGCAAGCTTAGAGAAGCAGAACGAAGAGAAGAAGCTGCCTTAAATTATGCAAACGGTTTAAAAACTAAATCAGAAGAACTTGAAAAGAAATATTCTGAAACAAATCAAAATTATGTTTCAAGTCTTGAAGCTGAGTCTTTGGCTCAGATAGAAGAGGCTAAAGTAAAATTAAAAAAAGCAATTGAAGAAGGTAATGTGGATGTGCAGGCCGAGGCACAAAGTGCCATGGCAAAAGCTGCACTAAACGCAGAACGTGCAAAGATACAAAGAGAATCTCTAGAAGCACAAGCGAAAACATTTGCAGAAACAAAAGAGATACCTCAGCAACCTACACCCTCATCACAACCCCCATCTGCCCCGCCACCTGACCCCAAAGCTACGGCGTGGGCAGAAAACAATACGTGGTTTGGACAAGACGAGGCTATGACATATACAGCTTTTGCCATACATAGACGCCTTGTTGAAGAAGAGGGATACGATCCACGATCAGACGAATACTACGGAGAAGTCGATCGAAGGATTAGAGAACAGTTTCCAAATAAGTTTGAAACAGCGAAACCAAAGAAAAAGGTTGACCAAACGGTCGCTCCTGCGGTAAAGTCAGTTTCAAAACAAGGAAAACGAACTGTGAGACTCACACCATCACAAGTCGCAATCGCTAAAAAACTCGGTGTGCCTTTAGAAGAATATGCTAAATACGTGAAGGAGTAGCAATATGGAAAAGAAAACAAGAACCTCACGCTCATCTCAAACCAGAGAAAAAACTGCCAGAAGGCAGCCATGGCGACCACCATCTCGGTTAGATGCGCCACAAGCCCCAGCGGGCTTTAAATATCGTTGGATCCGTGCAGAGATCATGGGATCAGAAGACAAAAAGAACGTGTCTGCTCGAATGAGAGAGGGATACGAACCAGTTAGACTGGAAGAACTTGGAGACTTCGAAGCCCCTACTGTAGAAGATGGAACAATGAAAGGCGTGGTCACTGTAGGTGGATTACTGCTAGCCAAGATACCTGAAGAAATTGTTGAGGAAAGAAAAGCGTATTTTGCTCAACAAACGAGAGATCAACAGGAAGCTGTTGATAACAACCTTCTAAGGGAGCAGCACCCAAGTATGCCTATAGATAATCCAAATAGGCAATCTAGAGTAACTTTTGGCGGTGCCAAGAAATCAGATTAGATTTCACACCTAATACATTCGCTAAAATTTTTGGATTAGTAACTAATAATTTATTAGTCTAAGGAGGACTATAATTATGGCAAATAAAGACGCAGCCTTTGGGTTTAGACCTACGAGGCATCTTACTGGTGGCGATATTACTTCTGAAGAGTATACGATCGCTGCTAACTACGGTACGGCTATTTACAGCGGACAAGTTGTAGAAGCAGTAGCGGGTGGAGGTATAGAGGATGCGGCCGCTGGTGACACTCAACAACTAGGTGTTTTCGGTGGATGTTTTTATACTGATCCCACAACAAGTAAACCAACGTATGCTGCATACTATCCAGCAAGCACTAACGCTTCTGATATTGTTGCTTACGTATATGCAGACCCGCACATTGTGTTTGAAGCACAACATGATGAAACTGGAACAGCTGCTATGAATCATTCAGGCTTTGACTTTGTAGGCACTGGTGGAAGCACCACGACTGGAAGATCAACGTCAGAAATCGATACTAGCACATCTGGTACATCTGGTGGTTTCAAACAGATTGGAATCTCTAAAGATCCTGAAAACAGTGATACGAGTTCTGCGAATGCAAATGCTTATGTAGTGTTTAACACTGGTGAGCACGTGTATAAACTCACAACTGGCGTATAAGGAGGACTGAATTATGTCAATAAATAGATCACAACTAGCAAAAGAGCTAGAAC
>Ga0209348_1001555_pt1 | contig 11101 bp, 10 predicted proteins | sample ETNvirenome_2_30_FD_184065 | JGI IMG/M metagenome (GOLD analysis project Ga0209348, IMG submission 184065) | Marine viral communities from the Pacific Ocean - ETNP_2_30 (SPAdes) (version 2) | ecosystem: Environmental > Aquatic > Marine > Oceanic | place: Pacific Ocean | collected 2013-06-22 | reverse complement strand
TGTAGGTACAGGGTCAGTGGGATCTGTGACAGTTACAACGTAACGACCCTATAGTAATTTAAAGAAACATCTGCTAAGATGTTTAAAATTAAGGAGAGATGAATGTTTGAAGCGTTAGGTAAGATATTTGGATCTGTGGGTGGAGGGGGCATCTTAGGGTTTCTTGGTCCTGTTGGACTACTTACAGGCATTGCTTCTTTAGCCTCTGGAAAGAAAAGTATTGGTGAAGCTGCAAGAGATGCCGTGTTGGGAGGAGTGGCAGGAAAAGCTCTTGGCATTGCTTCTTTAGGTGATATCGGACAAGTTATGGGAATGGGTGGCAAAGGAAGTGGTGCAACAAAAGCGGGATTGGATGCAGCAAAACTTTCTCAAGCCTCTGCGGGAGTAGCAAATGAAGGTTCCAAAAAGTTTTTATCAACTGCTAGTAAAGGAATTATGGACAGGATTGCAAAAGATCCATTTAAAGCAGCCACACAAGCTGCAACGCTCTATGGTATCTTTGGTGCTTTGGGAGAGAAGCAAGATCCTCCACCTCAATTTACTGCAGCAGATATGGAAACTCTTCCAGATTATGAGGGGCAAGTTTACAAAGGTAATTTTGATCCTATCAGAGGTGTGTACTATGCAAGAGAAGGAGGCTTTATCCAAGGTCCTGGGACCAAGACCTCTGACAGTATTGATGCGGGGATTTATCAAAATGGAAGAAAAGTTCAAGAAGCTAAATTATCTGATGGTGAGTTTGTCATGAGGACAGACGCTGTCGAAGGACTAGGTGATGGTGATCGAGCCAAAGGTGCTGCTAGGATGTATGCTTTACAAAATCAATTTTCAAGGATGGCCTAATGTCAACATATACACAAATACAAATGAAAAAGCTTCCTGGTTATGAGGAAGAAATAAAAAAAGATATATTAGCCGAGGCAAAAAATCTTTATCAAAAGAATAAAGATGATTACATACCTGCTGACATTGAATTAGCTGGCTTATCCGAAGGAGAGAAAGCTGCCATACAAAAAGCTTATGCGGGGGTGGGTTCTTACCTTCCTATGATGCAGGCAGGATCAGATACCATAGGTACAGGTATCGATGCTTATAACAAAGCTCTTGATTATAGTGCGTTAGGTATTCCAACGATTGGTGCTTCCATGAAGATGTACGATCCGACTTCCTATAAAGGATTTATGGATCCTTATACAGAAGATGTAATTAAACAAACAGAAAAAGATTTAGCTAGACAACAAGATATTCAACAACAAAAACTTGATGCAGGTGCAGTAGGTGCGGGTGCATTTGGTGGTAGCAGAGCAGCCGTTGCGGATAGAGAATTAGCTAGTGATTATTCTGACAGAGCGGCAAATTTAGCTGCTAAACTTAGATCTACTGGTTTTCAACAAGCACAGAAACAAGCACAAAGTGCCTTTGAAGCTCAACAAAGAAGATTACAAGGTGCGGGTAGATTATATGGTGCTTTGGGTCAAGGTATTGGTTCTTTGGCAGGGGGCATGACTAAATCTGGATTAGCACAATCAGCGTTGGGTGAAGCTCAACAAAGAGCTATGATGGGTGATTTAGGAATGTTAGCAGGATATGGTGGTCTGGAAAGACAATACAATCAAGCAGGTCTTGATGCGTATAGAACAAATCTAATGAACAGACAGATGGAGCCATACAGACAACTAGGTTTTTATGCCGATATGTTATCTGGTGTTCCTTCAACCTCTACAACTTATGGAACAACGTATCAGCCTCCACCAAGTCCTATGTCACAAATAGCAGGTATAGGTTTGGGTCTGGGTGGACTTCAACAATCTGGTTACTTTGATGGTGGGTTATTTGGCTAATGATAGTATCTAACAGAAAATTATTTAAAAAAAGACCGGCAAGAGATAATTTAAATGAAATTGCGGGGATCATGTCAAACTCAGTTTCAAATCGTGATGTTTCAATTATAAATGAAATTATGAAAGAAAGAATGGGTAGGATTAATCGACCTCCTACTTCAGCAAACTCAGTTATGAAAGAAATAATGGGTAGGATTAATCGACCTCCTACTTCAGCAAACTCAGTTTCTAATTATGATATTGAAGTTATGAAAGAAATAATGGGTAGGATTAATCGACCTGCTGGGATCATGGCATCCTCACCAGAACTAATGAACGAGGTTCAAAGGTTTGATAATGGTGGGAATGTTCAGTTACCGGGATCAGTAGGATCGATTGTTCAACTGTTAGATACAATAAGAGATAAATTTACCTCTAAAACACCTGTTAATCCTATACAAGAGATACCAGTGCGATTACCAGATGGCACAATGGGTTTTGCTATTTATGAAAATGGTGAGTTAAAAGGATATACTAGTAAACCAAGTAGCTCTTCTATGATGAAAATTGATCGTGATCCTAATGTTCAAAAAATAAATAAAAGAATATTAGTGGATCCAAAGTTTGCATATGATAGAGGTGTTAAGGAAAGAATAGAAGCAATGGATAAAAGTACTCCTTTTAGAGAAGATGCAGCAGGACTTGCAGAGGGTATCGCAGGATTACTTAAAACACCTATAACAACCATTAAAGATATGACATCAGATTTATCTAATTATTTTTTTGGACCAAGTGTTTCAGCTAAAAAAGACATCGATGATAAAGATACTCCTTATCCCAAAGGAGTTGATATAGGTACGATTGCTGATGACGTTGGACCCATACCAGGAGTAAGTCCTAGTCAAGTAACTAAAATTATAGATCCAGAGGGTTTTAGGCAACAAGAAGAAGACTTACCCTCCTCTTTAGGATTAGATTTTTATTCAGATCCAGAAGAAATACAAAAAATGATTGATGCTATACGTATTGGAGAAACAGAACAAGCCTTAAAAGAGAAGAGAATACGAGAGGGAGAAGAAGCTACAGAAAGAATGAAAGGCCCAGTGCCACCAACGACAGATTTAGGTACAAGGTTAGAAAGGGTTAAAGCAGAGAGAGATGCTATTGAAGCTAAAGAACAACAAGATTTTGAAAGAGCAATTCTTGCTGGACAAACTAAAGATGTAAAAGGATTTACAGATCCAACTTCCTTAGAAGAAGTTTTAAATAGAAGACAAATCACTAACGAAATGGGTGGTATAGATCCTAGAGTAGATATGCCTCCTGGTGCTTTTCCAAAAGGAACAAAACAACCTAGTTTGGAACAGCCTAAACCTAGTGAAATAGATGAAAAAGATACAGAAACATTTGATGCTATGGGAGACATAGTTGATCCTAATCAGAAACAAAACTTTGGCACTGTAAATCAAGTTGTTCAACAAACTACTGGTACAGATATAAAATCTCTTATGGAAGAATTTACAAGTCAAGCACCAGAGTACGAAGGAATGAACAAAGGTATGGCAATTGCTAAAATTGGTTTTGCCATGGCTGCAGGTCAAAGTCCTAATGCACTTACGAACATAGCTAATGCTTTATCTATGGGTGCAGATATGTTTCTTAAAGATGATAAGGAAAAGCAAGCTTTTAATAGACAAATTCGTTTATCTGCCTTGCAATATGGTCTTGGTGAAATTAGTAAGGAAAGATCTGAAAATAGGTTGATTGCAAGAGAGGATAGAAAACTAAATTACTTTGTTGCTAGTAAAGACATGGTTCATCCAGAGACAGGTCAAAAAATAGAAAAAGATGGTTTAGTATCTTTAACAACAGGTTACATTAACAAAAATGGATTGCCTAGCAATGTAACAACAACAGAATTAGCTAAAGCAGCTATAGATACAAAAATAGCTATAGATAAGATAATAGAAAAACGTAAAAAAGATAAAATTTTAGATGTAGATAAGGCTGTTATTCTTCAAGAAAAAGTTAATCAAGCAGTTGTTGATTTTACAAGTGCAAATACATTAAAAGAAATTGTTGAAGGTAATGCCATAAGAAATGCTGAAGGAAACATAACAGGTATTCAACCAGCTTTTATGGATTTAGTAAATAAAGTTGCAGTTGCAGCTAGTATAGAATTAGATCCAGATAAATATGAGAATGTAGCAAAATATAATTCTGGAATGAGAAGAGTTTCTAATTTATTACTAAAAGATTTATTAGGAGAGGGATCTAAAAATGTATCTAATATAGACAGACAATTAGCTGATGAAATTGTTGGGTTGTATAACACTTACATAACAACTGATCCAGATATTTTAAATGATAAACTTCAAAATATTTTAACCACTTTACAACAAAAAGAAAAAACCGCAGTAAGTATTTTAAATACTTCACTAGAGGGTGTTGTTGGTAGAACTACTGCTTCTGGAGAACCAGTTGATTTAGGTGTTCCTCAAGAAATTATCTCTCGTATACAAGGAGAGAAAGTAGTTCCATCAACCACTTGGGGGATGAAAGATGGAATTTATAGAAAGTTAAAATAATGGGTGTTATCCAAGTAGAAACACCAGAGGGTGTTATTAAAGTAGAAATAGATGGAGAAACTCCAACTCAACAAGAGTTAGACGCTTTGGATGCACAGTTTTTTCAACAAAAACCTAAAAGTATTGATCTTGCTACTGCCTCCAGAGAGGAAATACGAGAATATGCACGTAAACGTAGAGCCATGGGTCTTGATCCTGTAACTGGAGAACAGTTGTCGGAAGATGAGTTTATTAGAACATACAAAGAACCAGGTGTAGACTATTCAACTGGTGTAGATAGTGTTGGTGGTTTTTCCCGTTTTCAATTTGGTAGAATGGATACCAAAGAAGAAAAAGAAAATTATTTAGAAGGTGTTGTAGGAAAAGATGGATTTAGATCCGATGCCCTTGGACGATTGCTCCTTACACAAAAAGGAAGAAAGACTCTTGGCATGGGAGATGGACCAGACTTAGCCATAGATGAAGAGAGTTTATCTTTTAGTGACGTAAAAGATTTTGTTGGTTCTTCTGGTATACCTATTGCTGCCGCTATAGGAACTGGTATTTTAACATCTGGACTTGGTTGGCTTGCTGCTATTCCTGCAGTAGCTTTATCTGGTTTTGGTGGTAAATTAATTGATGAAGCCATAGAAACAAACGAAGGTTTACAAAGACAAAACTCTGGTGAAATACTTAGAGATGCTGCTTTTGAAGGTTTGTTTGCAGCAGGTGGCGAAGGATTTGGAAGAGCTATTTCTGGTTTGTTTGGAAAATTACTCAAGGGACCTGGAGGTAAAGAAGCAGATGAATTAAGAGCAAATGCTAGAGAACTTATTAACAAAGGGTTTAGACCTACGATAGCAGGAGCTACTAATGAATCTTTTAGACCTATCTTAAATAGATTACAGGCTGTTTACGAAGGAGTGTTTCCGAACAAAGCAGCTGCCGAACAAAATTTACGTTTAATTTTAAAAGATATGAAAGATTTAAAATTAGCTGACACAAAAGTATTACAAGGATTTAAAGGTGTAGTTTCAAAAGATTTAGACGAGTATTACAAAAACAATTCTTTAAAGTTATCTGAAGCAACTAAAGAAATAAACACGAATATTGATCAAGAAATGAAAGCAATATTTAAAAATTTAAAAACAAAAGATGCTGACATTTTAAATTTAAATCAAAGAATAAATGATCAAAGAGCTAATTTTAGTGAACTTATGGATAATCTTTATAGCAGAATAGATAATATCCTCTCTACAACTAGCGTAGATGGTGTGAAAGTAACACCAAGAATTATTAATGTACGAGGCATTGCATCAAAATTAAGAGATATTCAAGAAAGAAGTATTGCTGACATATCTGATAATAGATTAGTAAGGTCGATTAATTCCGCTGCTTCTGGAGATGGTTTAATCTCTTTTAAACAAGCTCAAATATTAAGAAAACAAATTAATGAAGCTACTAGAAATCCAGAATTATTAGGTAATATAGATATGGGAGCTTTACAAGCGTTAAAAGGAGCAATTAATGATTCTTTTGATGACGCAGCCTATAGATTAGCAAAGAATGCTGAGAAACCAAAAATTGTAGCAGAAAGAACTCAAGAAGCTATTAATGCGTCAGAAGCTCTTTCTGTTTATAGAAAAACAAATGATCTTTATGCAAAAGGGATGAAAACTTTTGATAATGTAGCTACTCAAGGAATTATCAAAGCTGCACAAAAAGGGTTTTTTAACAAACAATACATTGTCAACGAATTAATTGATAAGAATAAACCAGAATTAATTGATCAACTTTTAAAATCTATTAGAGGTATATCAAAAGAAGATTTACCAGATAACATGATTAAAATGGTAGATGAACAAGAAGCTAGAAGAATTTTTACTGCAAACGCTTTTGGTTATAAAAATATTAATGAAGCAAAAGAAGCTTATGCAAGAATGATTAATAAAGATTTACCAGTAGCTAAAGACCTAAAAGCAGCTATTGATCAAGTGGAGCAAGTAGCAGAAAGAAGAGCAAGCATTATAGGAGACAAAGGTCGAGAGGTGGCTGAACAAGTTAGAATGGCCATAGGTAAAGAGTATTTAGAGCAAATGCGTGATCAATCTTTGATAATAGACAAACTAACGGGTAATCAAGTTGTTGATGGTGTTAAAATGGCTTCTTTAATTAGAAACAGAGGGGAGGCTATTGATAAATTATTTGCCAATAATAAAGGAGATTTTGATGATTTAGTTAATGTTTTATCGTTAACAAAAGCAAATGTTTCTCCAGATGTTTTAACTGAAATGTTAAATAGACCATTAGGTAAAGCTTTAAATGATTATAAGGATGCTTTGAGAGTAGCAGGGGAACAAGAATCAAATGCCTTGTTAAATACTATTCGAGCAACAGATGATCCAGAGGTCATTGCAAACGCTATTTTTAAAACACCTGGTACAATTCAACAAGCAAACTCTATCCTTGCACCAGAGACCATGGATCTTGCAAGAGATGCTGCCATGGGTAAAATATTAAAACAAATTGGTGCTACTGTAGATGAAGCAGGAACTGTTCGTTTAACGGATGATTTTGTAGATGCTTTTAACTCTGGTAGATTAGGAAACAAACTTCAAGGTGTTCTAAGGACCTATGGAGATGAAACTATTGATTCTATGTTTGGCAAAGGTGCTGCAGAGGGATTAACAGGTTTAGCAGAAAACATGGTAAAAGTTTCAAACGCAGCTATTGCGGGTAAGGGTGGCTTGGCTGCACCACAGATTGCATTAGGTTTTACACTTGGTAATTTACTTTTTAGCGGTAATTTTTTAGCCATACTTGGAACAGGAGTTGGTTTTAAATTTATGTCGAAAGCTTTAAGAAGCAAAAAAGTTTTACAAATGATGATGGCTCCAACTCAACCAAACTCATTGCGTCAGTTTTTAGCGGGTAAACTAAAAGCAGATGATCCCATTGCACAAGGTTTTCAAATCTTTCAAACATTATTGGCAGACGCTCAAGTACAAGGCACAAGAGGACTAGTTGAACAAACAACAGAGGAAGCAAGACCTTATGTTGAAGAAACAATTAGACAAGCTACACCAAAAGTGCAAGAAATGACTTCTGGAATAACCTCTCAGTTACCAAACGTAATGCCACCAGCACCAGGAACGAGTGCTAGTATGATTAATCCAATAACAATACCAGACCCAGCAACGTTGGCTTTGGCTCAACAGCTACAGAATAGGAAGGGGCAGCCATGAGTTTTAAATTATCAAAGAGAAGTATGAGTCGATTAGAAGGTGTAAGAGAAGATCTACACTCCACTGTCTTAAAAGCCATACAACTTTCAAGGTGTGATTTCGGAGTGAGCTGCGGAGTCCGTTCGATCGAGGAACAAAAAGCCCTTTTAGCAAAAGGCGCAAGCCAGACAATGGCGAGTAAACATTTGATTCAAGATGATGGATATAGTCACGCCGTCGATTTAATTTGTTATATTGAAGGCCGTGTGTCGTGGGAGTTGAATCTTTATGATGATATAGCAGATGCCATGAAAGAAGCTGCAGATGAACTTGATGTTGGCATTGTATGGGGTGCAGCGTGGCACATAAAAGATTTAAGAAACTTTGAGGGAACAATGGAAGACGCTATGAACGAGTATATCGATTTAAGACGTAGTCAAGGTAGACGGCCTTTTATTGATGGACCTCATTTTCAACTGTCGGAGTAAATCATGAGCTATGTACTTGGTCAAATTGTAGGTAATGAGATATACACCGATAAGGGTTTTCAACCATTACCAGGTATAGGCCGAACCATAGGTGGAATTGGGAGTCTTTTTGGAGCAAGACCACAGATGGGTTTTGATCCTAGAATGTTAGATAGTATCACCGAACCGATAGTTCGTTTTTATGGTCAAGAGAAAATGGGACCATTTAGACAAGAACTTATGGGATTAATAAAAGAAACATTCCCAGATTTTGTGGAAGGTGGGATTATGGGAGCTATTCAACCATATGGAGGTCTATCTATGGATCAATTTAATATGATAGCAGAACCTAAGGGAGTGTTTACAACATCTGGTAGCGCAGGAGAAAATGCTTTCGGTAATTCAATTAAACCAACGGGTCTAGGATCTGTTTTTGACATGGGAAAATATTAATGTGGATGTCCATCATGATACTTTGCGGAAGTGTATATGCACAATCATGTATGGTAATTACGGGTAACGTGCTTTTTCCAAATAAGGATGCTTGTTTTGAAGATGCTATAAAAAAAGCAAACAAGGCTATTGAGTTCCCTACAGTTTTTCAAGCAAAGCCTTATTGTCAAGTTATACCCGGTACAGCAACAAGTGAAGAAGAGAAGGATACTTAACATGATAACTAGAATAATGACTTTTTTTAAAGACAAAGGTGAAGGAACAAAGTGGGATTTAGATTATGGTAAACTTATCATCATTGCGCTTTGCATTTACATAGCGATAAACGTTTAACCAACCTCTCCCCAATTATCACCTAACTCCTGGTCAACTTTACTAGGAACTTTTAATTCCAAGCCAGTTTCCATGATCTCGGTTATTTCTTTTGCTTGCTCTTGTGAATGAATACTAAAACATAATTCATCATGCACAGTAAGCAAAGGTAAGTGACCTTTTTCATAACAATCAAGCATGGCCTTTTTTGTTTGATCAGCTGCACTACCTTGAATAAGTTTGTTCAAAGCTTTGTAGGTAAAAGCTCTTTTTAATTTCTGTGGACTATATTCTTTTATAGCATCCTCATGAGGTAAAGCTCTATTATACCCAAACGTACATGGTTCCCACAAATCGAATCGACACTTCCTACCTAGAATGGTTCTAATTCTTCCAAAATTCTGAGCATGACTAGATATTCTGTTTGCTAATCCTTTTACAAAGGGAACTTTCTCATGATATTGATTTAATAATTCTTTGGCTTCATCAACTGTTATATCTAAAGTTGAAGCTAGTTTTCCTTGCCCCATACCATACATAATTCCAAGATTAACTGTCTTAGCTTGCGTTCTTGTTATACCCGCTAGATCAGCAACCATCTGGTGAAAATCATCATCCCCTTCATGATACTTTTGCACAACCTCATCTATCAAAGGGTGCTTTTCGTTTTCATTCAAGGACGCACAATAATGAACCAATAACCTCGGCTCTTGAGAGGAGTAATCAAAGCTACCCCACTTCTCACTAAATTCTGGTTCAAATAATCCTCTAATAACTTTCTTAATTTCTGGATCTCTGGCTGGTATCTGTTGCAGGTTTGGATTAGAAGAAGAGAATCTTCCTGTCACTGTTCCTCCGTCCTCGGATCTTAGTTGATGAAACTCACAATGAATTCTATCCTTATAGGCATGATTTATGATACTATCTATAAAAGTAGTTTGTGCTTTATTAAGTTCTCTTACCTTCAGTATCTTGGCTGCTATCGGATGAGGACAAGCTTGTAAGTATGCTTTAGTAAAGGATGGTTTATTTGTTTTATCGGTTTTTTCAAAGGGTATTTTGTAGTATTCAAATATTTTGGCTATACTGGTGGATACCCAAGGTTCAAGTTCGATTGATGTTTCTTTTTTAATATCTAACAAAAGTTTTTGTTCTTTTGATTTAAAATCTTTTTTGACTAACTCTGCTTTTTGTACGTTAACCTTAACACCGCATTGCTTCATATCTAAAAGAACAGGAAGTAGTTTTGTCTCCATATCAAATATAGAATCAAGTTTCTGTTTGTTAATCTGTATTTGTAGAGTCTTCCATAGTTCGAGTGTCATTCGAGCATCTTGTTCTGCGTAATGACCAACATATCGAGCAGGTAGTTTCCATAGATCTTTCTTAGGATCCACTCCAAAAGCTTTTGCTGCTGCTCTTAATCCTCTTTCTTCTTTATACTTAGATAAATAATCTCTACCCAAGTTATTTAAACTATAACTAAATCTATTCTCATCTATCAAAGGTGCAGCTATCATAGTGTCAATTATTTGACCTTGAATAGGAATATTTGCAGAGCGCAACCAACCTAAATCATATAGAGCGTTGTGCATAATCTTTGGAATATGAGGTGTAGCTAATTGATCCTTGAGCCATCTCTTAACAAGATTACCGGATATATTACCACCACCCTCATGTTGAATAGGATAATAACCTGTGAAATCTCCCGCAGCTATAGCCACTCCCACAATAAAACCATCTTTTCTAACCCAACCAGGACCCTTAGTTAGAAGATTCGGATCACAAGTCTCTAAGTCAATGGCAATGTAATCACAAGACCTAAGATTAGGGAACTCATCGGGAGCAACCCAATCAACTTCTGGCATTTCCATTTCATTCTTTAATTCATAGTGCAAGGCACTCTTGAATAAATTATTCTGCATCTAGCTCTCCCCCAAGAGCAGCATATCCACAAACATCTACCCAAGAGTCTTCCTTACTGTCATGAACTAATCGAGCAACTTTCATAGCAATCATACAAAGAATAACTTGACGAACTGTTACCTCTTTTCCAAAGACCACTGACCACATATCAGCAATCCTTTTATGATTAACATAAGCATCACCATAATCTTTTGCTCGATCTCCGTTTATTAATGTTTCTGCTTCTTGTAATATTTCTTCTCTTTTCATATGTCGTACCTGTACTTTGATCCAGTTTCTATAATGTGTAATTCTTTTTTTGCTCTCGTTACACCTGTATAAAAAATTCTATG
>Ga0209348_1001552_pt1 | contig 11112 bp, 11 predicted proteins | sample ETNvirenome_2_30_FD_184065 | JGI IMG/M metagenome (GOLD analysis project Ga0209348, IMG submission 184065) | Marine viral communities from the Pacific Ocean - ETNP_2_30 (SPAdes) (version 2) | ecosystem: Environmental > Aquatic > Marine > Oceanic | place: Pacific Ocean | collected 2013-06-22 | reverse complement strand
ACAGCAAGATTTTATGGAGCAGGGGGAGGAACTCAAGCTTCAGCAATTTTTGCTGGTGGAAGTCCTACACCAACTAAATCTAACGCAGAAGAATGGACAACAACACCTTCAGCATTATTTCAAAAAACAATCGAAGGACAATTATATTTTAATTCAACAGCAAACGCTTTTAAAGAAACGCTATCAGATATACCTGCTGGAACTTGGGCTAGCACATCGAGTTTAAATACAGGAAGAGAGGCAATTCAGAATAGAGGCGGTGGATCTAACACGCAAGGTTTTGTTGTTGGTGGTTTAGAACCATCACTTTCTTCAAAAACAGAAACATGGAATGGTTCTTCTTGGACTGAAGCTGGAGATACTCCAGCAGGTTGTAGAAGTGGTATGGCAACAGGTGCCTATACTTCAGCTATTCAAGGTGGTGGTGACCCTGGTGCTGGTAAAACAGGAGAATGTGATACTTGGAATGGGTCTTCATGGACAGAAGTAGCTGAGTTAAATTCTGCTAGAGAGATAGGTGGAGCAGGAGGGGTATCTAGCACCTCTGCTTTATTTTTTGGGGGTACTGGGCCAAATCCATCAAGAGCTTTAACTGAATCTTGGGATGGTTCGTCATGGACTGAGGTAGGTGATTTAAATAGTGGTAGAAATATGGGTGTTGGATTAGGAACACAAACTGCTGCATTAGCAGTTGCAGGGTATGTGCCTCCGAGTGGTACAGGACATACAGAGGAAGTTGAACAATGGGATGGAACTTCGTGGACAGAAATTGCAGATATAAATACAGAAAGACTTGATTTAGGTGGTTCAGGATTAGGTGTTACTACCGCTTTAGTTTTTGGTGGATCAACTCCAGGAGGTGGTAAAAATAACAATACAGAACTTTGGGATGGTTCTTCTTGGACTGAATTAAATAATTTAGGCACAGCAAGATCAGGTGCAGGAAGTATAGGTACATCTGCAACAGGAGTGGTTTTCGCAGGTGGAAATGATAGCAACCCAGCCAGAGCAACTTCAGAAGAGTGGACAGTAAATTTAGCTAACAAAACAATAACATCAAGTTAATTATGGCAACGTATAAGGAAATAAAAGGCGTAACAGTAGAAACAAGAGATCAAGATCCAAGTTTATTTGTTGGAACGTGGGCTTCTACTGCATCGTTAAATACTGCAAGAAGAATCTACGACAATGGTGCGGGGACCTCAACAAACGCTTTGGTTTTTACAGGCTATACAACAACTTATGTAGGAAATACCGAATCATGGAATGGTTCAGCTTGGAGTGAAGTAAACGATTTAAATACAGCAAGATATCTTAGTGCTGGTTTTGGAGCGACCTATACTGCTGCGCTAGTAGCGGGCGGATCTACCTCAACAACAGTTACAAACACAGAAATTTGGGATGGTACTAATTGGACTGAAGTAAATGATATGAACACTGCAAGACAAGTTGGAGGAGGCGCAGGAACTTCTACTGCAGGATTGTGGATAGGAGGTGAACCTAAACCAGCTCACGCTCAAGTAGAATCATGGAATGGAACAAGTTGGACTGAAGTAAACGATTTAAATAATGGTAGATATTTTAACGCGGCAACTGGAACTTCAACAGCAGCTATGACCGCAGGAGGCGGTGATCCAGCGGGATCTCCTTCAAGTTACTATAACTTTGTTGAACAATGGAATGGTTCTTCTTGGACAGAAACTACAGAGTTTAATACGGCTAGAGATGGATTAGCAGAGGCTGGAACATCAACTGCCAATATAATTTTTGGTGGTCGTACACCACCTGCTACAGAAGTGGCTTTAACTGAAAATTGGGATGGAACAGCTTGGACAGAGGTAAACGATCTTGGAACTGCAAGAAGAGCGTTGCCAGGAATAGGGACTTCTACTGCTGCTATATCAGCAGGAGGTCAAATTCCAGCTAACACAGCAATCTCTGAAGAATGGTCTTTTCCTTCAAGCCCTATCTTAACAGAAGGTTCTATATTTTTATCTGGAGGCACAACGTTAAAAGGTTTTGGAAAAGCGGCTGGGATACCAACAGCAACATGGGCAAGTGGTGGTTCTCTTAATCAACCTGGTCGAGGTCCTGTATGTGCAACTGCAGGTGTTAGTGTAAGTTCAGGTCAAATTGCAGGAGGAACTCCTGATATAGCAAATACAGAGCAATATAATGGAACGTCATGGACTGAAGTAAATGATTTAAATGAAGGTAGATCTGCTGTTGCCGGTACAGGTAAACTTACTTCAGCATTGGCTGCGGGAGGAGATAGCCCTCCAGGAACAAATGTAACTTCCACTGAAATTTGGGATGGCTCTAACTGGACAGAAACAGGAGATATAAACACTGCAAGAAGAAATTCAGCTGCTAGTGGTGATAGCAATACATCCTCTTTATATTTTGGTGGTTACACTACAACTTACGTCGCAAACACAGAATCTTGGGATGGCACCTCTTGGACTGAAGTATCAGATTTAAACTCAGCTAGAGGATATATAGGAGGATCAGGATCACAAACAAGTGCGATAGCCATATCAGGTGAACCTTCACCTAGAAATTATGTAGAAACTTGGGATGGTTCTAGTTGGACTGAAGTTTCTGAAATTAACACTGCACGAGCACAGGGTGGTAGTAGTAGTTTTGGTAGTAAAAGTTTTGCATTATATTTTGGTGGTGAACCACCAGCATCAACGGCCAACACAGAGTTTTGGAATGGTTCGAGTTGGACTGAAGTTAATGATCTATCTACTGGTAGATCTAATTTAGATGGTTCTGGATCAGCTGCTAGCGCATTAGCTGTATCGGGTGGACCCCCTACACCACAAACTGTTTTAACAGAGGAATTTGATGCACCTGCCACGTTATCTACAGTAACCGTATCGTAGACTTGACCTTTATATAGAAAGGTATATAAAGAGATTAGAAATGAATAAAGGAGATAGAATGTCAAAAGAAAAACGTAATATAGCTACCAAGCTAGAAACAGAGTCAAAGTATTTAACTAATATCCTTGATAAGGATGATGTTAAAAATTTTAAGAAATTAATACCTGAACTACAAGATACATGGATGAAGAAACAAATGTTTCGTACAGAAACAGAAATGAGATTCTCTGTGTTATCGGATAATAAATATCCAACAAAAGCTGCAAAGTATTGGCAATCTGTGAGAGAGCAGAATACACACTTTGAAAACTTAGTTCACCTATCATTTGATGCTAGGAAGAATGAAGTTGAGATAAAGAAACTACAAAGAGATATTAAAAAAGAAAAAGATCCATTAGAGAAAGAACTCAAACAAGTAGAGCTAGAAGAAAAATTATATGGTAAAGCACAAATGGAACTTGTTGCTAAACATAGAATGAGAGAAGTAGCCACTTGGTCTAAACTTAAAAAAGAGTTTGATGATGGTAACTTTGATAAGAGAGATGTGAACACGCACCAAGCTAAATCATATCTATTAAGATTACAAAGACAGAAAGAAACAATAACGCCTGGTACATCACAACCTGAAGTGTTTAATGTATTAGGACAACTAGAGGCTTTAGAAAAAGGTTTAAGAGAAAACACTTTATCTTTAGATGCTAAAAAAACTAAAAAATTAAAATGAAGTTCGACTTTGTTTATTTAGGTCAGACGGTCTTAAAATACCAGGTCCCCCTGGAAATATTCGTAGGTCTTAATGAAATCTACGAAAGACAAAAGAAACATTTGCCATCTGCTAACAAACAGTTAGTCGGTAAAATACAAGACGAAGTATCTTTATTCTACTCTGGTCCTAACAATGATAAGATGCATCAGCATTGTTTCTTACCTGATGATATACTGAAATGGTTTCACAGTATCTTTGACCACTACACAGATTGGAACAAGATAGGTCCAACACAAAAATCTATAAATTCTGTTTGGGTTAATGAAATGAAAGCTAACGAATATAATCCTGTGCATATTCACCAAGGTAAATTATTTACAGGTTTGTCTTCTGTTATGGTTTTAAAATTACCTAAAGATACAGGTGTTGAGTATTCAGCAGAGTCAAAACCTATGAATGGTAGACTACAGATTATTGGTGCAGCGAACGGACAATTCTCTAAAACAGATTACTCACCTAACATGAAGATAGGAGACTTTTATGTTTTTCCTTATGACATGAGACACTGCGTATATCCATTTAACGGAACCAAAGAAACAAGAAGAACATTAGTTTGTAATGTAGATGTTGACTATAATCCTGTAACATCGAGAACTGGATCGGGGCAAGACGAATGATACCACGAATGCCTAGATGGCAATCTTATGTTGCCACAACCACACAACCTATTTTTACACCTGAACAATGTAAGATGATTATAGATGCGGGTCATCAGTGTGCGCCTGAACAAGCTAAAGTGGGTGGTGGAGATAAAGGTCAATACGATACCAAGAAACGAGTAACTACAATCTCTTGGATACCTTTTGATAAACTACCACAGATGTATAAAGTTATTGAGAATCAATTATCTATTGTAAACTTAAATCATTTTTACTTTGATGGTGTAAGACTTACAGAGCCTGCACAGTTTACGGTCTATCCTAAGAAAGGTTTTTATGATTGGCACATGGATCTTAATGCATTTGGTCAAGAGGGCCAGAATCCAATTAGAAAAATATCTATGACTTGTTTATTGTCAGATCCATCAGAGTTTACAGGCGGAGATCTTTTGTTTTCAGAGATGGGAGATAACAAACCCCTGCCCTTGAAACAAGGACAAGCCATATTCTTTGCATCATTCTTAAGACACAAAGTTGCACCTGTTAAAAAAGGTGTAAGAAAATCTTTAGTGATGTGGTTTGGAGGACCACCATTTAAATGAGCCAACTCCAAAGAAAGATATTATTTCCAACTGCTGTTTATTTTAAAGACATACCTAATGCTAAAGAACTAAACAAATATCTATTCAAAGAAATAAAGAAGTGGCGTAAAGAAGATCCTAAAGGAGAAGTTAAAACTAATTCTGGTTTTGGTTGGCACAGTAAAACTGATATGGATAAGAGAAAAGAGTATCAACCTCTTATCGATGAATTATTCAAGATGGCTTACGAGTGTAACAAAGATTTTGGTATTAGTGGTAAACTAGGACTTGGTAATATGTGGGCTAATATTAATCCAACATACTCTTATAATAAAACACATACACATCCTAACTCGATGTGGTCAGGTGTATACTATATTAAAGTACCGAAGAACTCAGGCAAACTATTTCTAGAAGATCCAAGACCTGGACCGAATATTCATATGCCTAGAAGAGTAGAAAATCTACCCGAACAATTATGGAGAGTTTGTGCTTATGAACCACTAGAAGGACGTATGATATTTTTTCCATCTTGGCTTCCACACGGTGTTGATATAAATATGAATACAGACAAAGGTGAAAAGAATTGGAGAATATCTGTGTCTTATAATTTTATACAAATATGAGTTTTAAGAAAAATAAATATCAAGTTATACGTGGTGCTATATCAAAAGAAGTAGCCGACATAGCTTATAGATATTTACAGATATCAGCAGAAGCAGATCACTGGATGTTAAACAATGGTGTAACACACGCTGGTAATAAACTTGTAGGTAATTTTAATGACAGTCAGGTGCCAGGTTCTTATGCTAAATATGGTGATAGACTAATGGAGACATTACTAGTTAAAACTATAGCTGTGATGCAAAAGAAAACAGGACTTAAACTAGTACCCACATACTCATACACAAGACTTTATAGAAAAGGTAATATTTTAAGAAGACACAAAGATAGACCTAGCTGTGAGATATCTACCACATTAAACCTAGGTGGAGATAACTGGCCCATATTTATCGATCCTACGGGGTCTAACAACGTTATAGACGAGTATAAGGGCATACATAAGCCTGGTGCACCCAAAGGTGTAAAAGTAGACCTAAAACCAGGAGATATGCTTATTTACTCTGGATGTGAATTAGAGCACTGGAGAGAGCCTTTTGAAGGTCAATTATGTGGTCAAGTATTCCTACATTATAATCATGCAGATGGACAGTTTGCAAAGTCTAATTTGTATGATAAAAGACCTATGCTAGGAATAGTCAAATAACGTTGAACATCAACGCAATCTAATATAATCTGGAGATCTATGCTACAAAAGATAGGGTTTCAACCTGGTATAAATAAACAAATTACTGCGACAGCTGCAGAGGGTCAGTGGATAGACTGCGATAATGTTCGTTTTAGGTATTCTACACCTGAGAAGATAGGTGGCTGGAAACAACTAGGGGCTGATAATATTACAGGTGCAGCTAGGGCTCTACATCAATTTACAAATAGTTTAGGACGAAAGTATTCTATCATAGGATCAAACAGAATATTATATGCTTATTCAGGTGGTGTGTTCTATGACATACATCCCATTAAATCTACAAACACATTATCAAACGCATTTACTACAACCAACGGATCAACAACGGTTACCATAAACTTTTCTGGTGACCATGGTATTACAGCAGGAGATATCGTTTTATTAGATAACTTTTCATCTATTACAAATTCAAACTTTGGTGCATCTGATTTTGATGACATAAGATTTATGGCAACAACTGTGCCATCATCTAACACCATCACAATAACAATGCCATCAGCAGAAACTGGATCTGGAGCTAGTGAATCAGGCGGTATCAGAGTTCAACATTATTACAAAGTAGGACCCGATGTACAATCACAAGGTTTTGGTTGGTCACTGGGCTCTTGGGGTGGAACAGAGGTTGGAGCTTTTACAACCGTTTTATCATCAGACATAGATGCGTCTACAACAAGTATAACATTAAATGATGCATCACAGTTTCCTAGCTCTGGAACAAACTTTATACAAATAGGTACAGAAGAAATATCTTACACTGGTATATCTACAAATACACTTACAGGTGTAACGAGAGGTGTAAGAAACACTACAGCCGCATCACACACAGCAGGAGCAACAGTAACTAATTCATCTAGCTTCGTAGCATGGGGTGAGGCAGCATCAGGAGACTTAATCGTTGACCCTGGTATGTGGTCCATTGATAACTTTGGTGACAAAGCTATTTGTTTAATTGTAGATGGTGAAGTATTTGAGTGGAACTCTGCAGCAACAGATGCAACTAATTCTAGAGCAACTATTATTACAGGTGCACCTACAGCATCAAGACATATGCTTGTATCTACACCGGACAGACACTTAGTATTCTTTGGAACCGAAACCACGATTGGTGATAAGTCAACTCAAGATGATATGTTTATTAGATTCTCTGCTGTTGAGGATATTAACACATATACACCCACAGCAACCAATGATGCTGGTACACAGAGACTGGCCGACGGATCACGGATCATGGGAGCCATTAGAGGTAGAGATGCAATTTATGTTTACACAGATACAGCTTTGTTTTTACAAAGATTCGTAGGTCAACCTTTTACATTTGCCTTTGTGCAAGTTGGAACGAACTGTGGGTTAATAGGAAAGAATGCAGCAGTTGAGGTTGATGGTGCTGCATACTGGATGTCAGAGAATGGTTTCTTTAGATACGCTGGTGCTCTTGAAACACTACCGTGTTTAGTAGAGGATTTTGTTTACGATGATGTCAATTTAGATTCTGGTAATCAAATGATATCTGCAGGATTAAATAATTTGTTTGGTGAGATTATGTGGTTTTATCCAACAGCAAACTCTGCAGTTGTTAACAAAATGGTTTGTTATAATTATCAAGACTCCTCACCACAAAGACCAATATGGACAGTAGGCACATTAGCTAGAACAGCTTGGGCAGACTCCGCTGTATTTGGTAATCCACACGCTTTGGAATATGATGCAGATGGTGTTGAAGGATCGAGTTCATCTACTTATGTGCAAGGTAATACAGATGGTATTTCAACATACTATCAACATGAAACAGGAACAGATCAAGTTAAGGGTGGAGCGGTAACAGCGATTACAGCAAATATATTATCAGGAGACTTTGATATTACTCAGCAGCAACAAGGTATATCCACTCTTAGAGGAGATGGTGAATTTATTATGAAGATAAGAAGATTTGTACCAGACTTTGTTTCACAAACAGGAAATACACAAGTTACATTAAATTTAAAAAATTACTCAAATGACACCGCAGCTAGTTCTTCATTAGGACCTTTTACAGTTTCATCATCTACAACAAAAGTAGATACAAGAGCACGAGCAAGAGCTATAGCTTTAAAAATAGAAAATACAAGCACAGCTCAAGACTGGAAGCTAGGCACATTTAGATTAGATATACAACCAGACGGTAGAAGATAATGGCAAAGATAGTACAAGTATTAACAAGACCTAGTGAAACATATAAACAATCTGTAGCTGATGCGCAGGTTAGGGATCTCGATGGTATTATACAAAAATTAAATACAACGTATCAGCAAGAATTAAAAGATGAGATGGAAGCAGAAAGCTTCTTTATAAATTAATGGCAAATAGTTTTATAAATAAAAAAAATGATTTAACATCTACAGATCTAACGACTGTATACACAGTGCCTTCTTTTAAAACAGCTGTGGTTAAGTCTATTCTGGTATCTGATGATTCAGGATCAGGAGACACAATTACTGTAACGTTAGTTGACGCTTCATCTAACATATTTAGTTTATTTAAAAGTAAATCAATATCTGCTAACGCTACAGTAGAACTTTTAACTCAGCCTCTAATTATGGAGGCTTCTGAGATCTTAAAAGTACAAGTAGGTTATGCTGGAAGAATCCATGTCATAGCTTCTATATTAGAAATAGAACCAAGAGAGGTAACAACATAATGCAAACAATAAAGCCAGAAAAGATAATAACAACCATATCTAACCTAAAAACAGGTGAGGTATACAAGACAGAGGACGAATGGAAAGCAAAAGGAGTGCCAGAAGCAGAGATTAGAAGAGACGTAAAAGTAATCATGCCTGCGCTTGATTTGTTCCCTAAAACAAAGTAGTGTGGAAAAATGGCGATAACTAGATCACAAATAGCAAGACAATTATTAGCAGAAGGCGGAGTATCTTTAGATGATGCTAAAAGAATGGCACCTGAAGGTGAGTTTCTTGCATACATAAATCCAAAAGAAGCACAGATGTTAAAAGACGCTGGAGGCTCTGGTATCATGACACCTATGGGTATTCCAAGTTTTGTTGACTTTGGTGGTTCTGGAACAGGTTATGGATCAGCTGCTGATACTTTTTCTGCAGCTGGAGGAAACCCTGGAGCAGACAGTCGAAGTAATTTTGGAGGAGGGGATGGAGGCGGAAGCCCTCCACCATCAACTGGAGGTGGCTCTGATCCAATAAAAGCAAAACCAACATACAAGCCAACTTTTAACGTGCCTAACTATGGTAAAAATATTAGTAACTTTGAAAGATATATGGCAACCATTGGAACAGGAATTGTGTCTCCTACTTTAGCGTATAGTGTAAACAAAAGTTTAAAAGAAGAACAAGAAAAACAAAAAAATTTAATGAATGCTATGTTAGGGAATCAACAATTCTTTGGCACGACACCTAGAAGTTTAACAACACAATACAAAGAAACAACAGGTATGGATACTGGACCGAAAGGACCTCCAAGTGGTGGAGATGGTGGGGAACTTCCAATCATTCCAAAAATATCACCACAAGTTGCAAAACTACCTACAGATATAGAACCTGAAAAAAGTGATATAAGAGACTTAGAAGATTTTCAACAAAGATTTATTCTGCCAGAAAGATTTAGATTAGCAGATGGTGGTGATGTTAAAAGAAGAAAAAAAGGTGAACCGGCAGATGAGGTTATAGAAGAAAATGAAGAAGAAATCTTTTTAGATAAAATGCCAAGACCAAGAAGAAAAGAAATTTTAGAGGCAGCTGAAGGTGGACAAGTTACCGTAAAAGATGCAGAGAAGATGGCACCTAAAGGTGAGTTCCTCGCATACATTAATGATGACGAAGCAGCGTTATTAAAATCATTAGGTGGCGCTGGTCAAGCTGTAAACGAAACAGGCATACCATCATTCTTTGTTAAGAAACTTTTTAAGAAAGCAGCTAAAGCAGTTAAGAAAGTTGTTAAGAGTCCAATAGGAAAAGCTGCGTTAGCAGGTGCAGCTATTTATGGTTTAGGTGGTGGCTTTGGTTTAAAGCCAGGAGGCTTTGCTTTTAGAAACTTACCAGGGGCAGGATTTTTTGCAGGCTCAGGGGCAGCTCCAGGTAGTTTTAGAGCTGCACAAGAAGCGGGACTTGGAACAAGTAGATTTTCAAAATTTTTAGGAGGAGCGAAAAAATTCTTAGGAAGTAAAAAAGGAATCGCTACTGCGATCGGAGGAGCCTCGTTATTAGGTGGACTTGCAGCTGGAGCTGGAGGAGAGGATGATGAAAGCATTGATGATGTAGTAGGTAGAATATCAGGCGAAACAGGACTTGATGTACAACAAATTAGAAAAGAAGTTCAAGATGCGTATGCTAAAGGAGACTTAAGTGGTTTAGCATCTAAGTACCCATTCTTAGTACCAAAAGGATCTGCAATGGCTGAAGGTGGTATAGCAAGATTAGGTTATGCTGATGGAGAAACTGTATTAGATATTAGTGACGTTAACTTAGATTCTAAAATGAAAGCAGCAAGAAAACTATCAGAAGAAACAGGCATGCCTATAGAAAAAGCGTTAGAGAAAATTATGGCAGATGCTTTTGCTGAGGGTGTATCTATTAAGAGAATTAAAGAAGAAATGATGTTACCAAAAAGAAAACCACCAGAGGAAGTTCAAAAAAGAAAAGAAAAGAATTTTAAAAAAGCTAAACCAGCTTTAGAGAAAGAATCTGCTGATATGGTTGAGGATTTAATTAGAAGCAAGAAAGCTGGAGGAGGGCTCATGGACCTTGGAGGAAATGAAATGGACCTTAGAGGTGGTGGTTTTGTGCCAATAGGCGCTAAAGAGAAGGCAGATGATGTACCCGCAAGACTATCTAAAAATGAGTTCGTATTCACCGCAGATGCTGTCAGAGCAGCAGGTGGAGGAAGTGTTGAAAAGGGTGCACAAAAGATGTATAACACAATGAAACAACTAGAGGATAGCATCGCATAATGGCTGTACAAGA
>Ga0209348_1001551_pt1 | contig 11113 bp, 10 predicted proteins | sample ETNvirenome_2_30_FD_184065 | JGI IMG/M metagenome (GOLD analysis project Ga0209348, IMG submission 184065) | Marine viral communities from the Pacific Ocean - ETNP_2_30 (SPAdes) (version 2) | ecosystem: Environmental > Aquatic > Marine > Oceanic | place: Pacific Ocean | collected 2013-06-22 | reverse complement strand
GTTTAGCGTCTTTTTTCGGGTAGCAATGATCCATATGGATCTTGCTAGCTACTACAAGTTAAACTTTTCGTTGATGCAATACCATAAATACTCATTAACTGAGATTGAAAACATGATGCCTTGGGAGAGAGACATCTATGTTGGATTATTAAAACAGCATCTCGAAGAAGAGGAACTTAAACGACAGCAATCAAAGAATGGCTAAGCGTCTAACTGCCACCATAAACAAAGAAACTAAGCAACTGCTTATTAATGACTTTGGATACGAACCCGTTGATCTTGAATCTTACACGGGTCAAATTCGTGCGTTAAAAGAAAGTTTCAATACACTTCAGATAAGCAATCCAAAAGATCCTAGACTAATACAACTACAAATTGCAGTAAAAGATTTAAGAGCAGACAGAGAAATAGAGAAAGATACGACTGGCACGTTAAAGAAAACAAGAAAGAGAAGAAAAGATGCAAAGACACCAGAGCAAGTAAAGGCAGAGATAGACGCAAAAGATAAGGCGATAGCGGATAGGAAAGCGAAGAAGAAAAAAGATGCGATGAATTTCATATCACCAGGCTCTGCACCTGCTGCATTACCTCCAGCAGAGGCTGATGGTGGTGGAGATATGTCATCAGCATTAGCAAAGATTGCTAGTGATGTGAACATCATCAAAGGTATTGTTGCGAGTCAAGAGTCAATTGAGAAAGACAAACTTGATAATACTAGAGAGGCAAGAGAGAAAAGTAAGAGAGAGAAGGCTGAAAATATGTTAGAAACAGGTAAGTTTAAACAAGTCACGAACGTAATACAAAAAGCTCTCACACCTGTGACAAATATCTTTATGAAGATACTTGATTTTTTAACTAAATATCTTTTCGGTGCAGCAGTGATGAAGTTAATTGATTTTTTTGGTAATCCCGATAATAAGAAAAAAATAAATTCTTTATTCAGATTTTTAAGAGATTGGTGGCCTGTTCTAGTTGCTGGTCTCATGGCACTGTTTCCTGGCGTTGCTTTAATACCAGGTATCATAGCGTTGACTGTTAGTTTTTTACCAAAACTTATCAATCTTGTTAAATCTTTATTTGGATTTGGAAAGGAAGTAGATAAAGAGATCGCCAAAGGTGAAAAAGATTTAGAAAAAGGTGATGATGTTAGTGTAAATATTGATACCGACAAAGAAGGAGAAGGTGGTGTACAACCTCCAACAGGAGAGACTCTTAATGAAAGAGGTGATGAAACAGAGGGTAAAAATCTTACAGAACCTCCTATGTATGCTAATAAGGGTGGTGAGGTTCCAGGCCAAGGAAATACTGATACTGTTCCTGCGATGCTAACACCTGGTGAATTTGTGTTGACTAAGGAGGCAGTGAATCAGGTTGGTGCTGATACTTTATATGGAATGAATGCTGCTGCTGGTGGTGTTGGTAAACCTTCACAACAACCAAAAGCTAAACCTGCGAGGAAGAAAATGAAAACTTCAACTGTAGGAACCATGATGAATATGGGTGGATTAAAAATGGGTGGTATGAGTAGCGATGTAAAATATATGAGTTATGGTGGCCCTGTTCAACATATGTTCTTGGGTGGTCTAGTTAAAAAAGCAGGAAGTGTTTTAGCAAAAACACCACAGGCTCGTCTTCTTAAGTTTGCCGTGGATCAATTAAAGAAAATGCCAGTGCCACCACCACTAGCAAAACTCGCAAATTTAAAAAGGCAAATGGAGATTAAAGTTGCAGCCTCTTCTGGTGGTGGAGTTAACCAAATTGATAAGAAAGATGATATACCACAGTTTAATGTTATCGCACCTGGTGGAAAGGCAAAAGAACAGACATTAGGGATAAGGAGATAAGATATGCCATTAGGAGCCATAGTAAAAGCGGGTGCTAAGTCACTTGCCAAAGATAAAGCAAAAAGTTTTATTACTGGAAAAGGTAAAGGAAAAGGTGGTGCTTTACAAAAAACAGGAGAACAAAAAGTAAATCCCTCTAATTTAATGGGTAGACAAGTTGGTGGGGATACAGGAGGAGCAGATATTCCAGCATCAAAGCAAACTATTAATGTAACTGCTTTGGGATCTGACTCTCCTGTTAGTTCAGGTGGTGGTGGTAGTGGTAATGTAAGAATTGTTCAAGATATTAGTGTTGCTGTATCTGCGATTGCTGAGAGCATGAAGAGTGGTCTTGTATTAAAAGAAAAAGCACAGCAGAAAGAGGCAAAAATAGCAGAGAGTCAGAAACGTGCAGCACAAGAAACTGAATTGGAAAAACCAGATAAGAAAGATGATAAACCAAAAGGCCCTAAATTTAAAGTTCCTAAGATAGGATTCTTAGAGGGTATCTTTGGTTTCATAACAAAATATTTAATGGGTGCACTCATAATAAAACTGATTGATTTAGTTCAAAATCCTGCAGTCATGGGAATCATAAAAGGTCTTGGAGTTCTTGGTCAAGGATTGTTAAAGTTAGCAGAATTTGTTGGTGTGGGATTAATTAGTTTGATTGATTTTGGATATACACTCGTTGATGGTGCAGAAAAAATAGTGGGTAAAATTTTTGGAGAGGAGGGTGCTAAGAAATTTAAAACCTTCATGGAGAATATCACACCTTTATTAAATGCTTTCTTAGTATTTAAAATATTAAAAGCAAAATTTGGTAAAGTAATTATAGACACTATAAAAAATGCATTTAGAGCTGCAAAAAATATAATTAAAAACGCTGGTAAATTAGTAGCAAAATTGTTCCCAAATGTAGCTAAGGGTGCAACAAAATTATTTCAAGCAGGAAAAGGATTAGTAACAAAAGGATTATCAAAGGTAGGTGGATTTGCTGCAAAAATATTTGGTAAGGCTTCAGGAGTTATTGCACCTGCATTTAAAGGTGCTAAACCATTTCTCTCTAAGTTCTTTGGTAAGATCCCAATTGTAGGCCCTCTTGTTATTACTATTGTATCTTTACTATCAGGAGAACCAGCATCTCAAGCAATCTTCAAAGGGTTGGGTGCTGCATTAGGTGGTGCACTTGGAACATTTATACCAATACCTATTCTTGGAACACTGATAGGAGAGACCATTGGTGTGTTTGTTGGTGATTTAATATATGAATTATTGATGGGTGGTGGTATACAAGCAGTGGGTCAGAAGTTGAAAGATACTTTCATGACTATCTTTAAAGGAGGCAAGGCAGTAGCAAATTGGTTAGGTGGTGGAATCAAAGCCTTCATAAAAAATGTGCTCACAACAGATCCTATTAATGTGCCAGAGGGTGGAGGAGTTAGATCTCTACTCACTAGAGGAACTAAGAAGTTAGGATTGTATGGTTTTCTTGAAGGTCTTGGATTTGCAGGAGGAAAAGATGGTCAGATAGATAAGTTCTTTAATCCTCTTAATTTACTTAACCCATTCAAGTTCTATCCCTTATTATTCAAATCTTTCTTTGGTAAGAGAGATGAGGGTGAGACTGGTGGTGGTGAAGCTGCAGTTGTAAAACCAAAAGAAGAAACAACTGAAATGGTGGTTGATGATGCTCAAACAACGAAGAATGGTGATAACGCGGATGCAGTTGCAGGAGAGACAACTTACGAAAGTGGTGAAGGTGAGGTTGCATATATCCCAGTTCCTGTTGTAGAATATAAAGAAGTTCCAATTAAAAATAAAAGAGGTAGAATTACAGGATATAGAAAAACTCCTATAGATCCAGACATATTAGCTTTGTACGCGGGTAAATAAAACATGACTCAAGATTCAACAAAAGCAGAAGCAGCAAGTATAACCAAGGCAGACGTAACATCTAATGTTGATGTTGAGAAATCTGTAAGTTTAACTAATGGTATACTTCGTTTAACTTATTATGAAAGTATTCTGCAAGATAGTGTCAAAGCATATATTGTTTATGGTGACACTGGTAATGCTATAGATCAAAAATCTGCGGTAGAGGGTCTTCCAATTATAGGAACCGAAGATTTTAAATTAGAGTTTGAGGATAATAATGAGAATAAAATTAAAGTAGATATGATTGTTAATTCAGTCATTCCAGCTTATGAAGATACTAATAAAAATGTTGTTAGCATAGAGTTAGTATCGCAAGAATATATTCGTAATGAAATGGGTGAATCAAGATGTCGTGCTAGATTTAATGGAAACATATCTGATAATGTTGAGGCAATATTTAAGGATAGGTTAAAGACTACAAAAAAATTAGATATAGAAAGAACATCTAACGATTATAATTTTCTTGGTAATGGTCGTAAACCATATTACATATTAAATATTCTTTCTAAACAATCTATTCCCGAAGGTGGGGAGGATGGAAGTGCTGGATTTCTTTTCTTTGAAACTGCTGATGGTTATCAATTTAAATCAATTGATAAATTATTCGATGTCAAACAAAAGAAATCATTCATATTTAATAACTCTTCTGATGCTCAAAAAGGTATTCCACCAGGTTATGATGCTAAAATATTAGAGCATCAGTCTGATAGTTCAATTAACATTCAAGCAAAAATGAATATAGGTGCATACAAAACAAAGTTAGTTCTGTTTGATCCTTATAATTGTAAGTATGTTGTTGAGGAGAAAACTGCTGATGAAGCTGTAGAGAAAAAGAAAGTAAAACTTGCTGGCAAAAAACTTCCTAAATTCAATGCAAAATTTGATAGTTCCAATAAAGACTTTACGAGAACAACATTAATGTTGGTTGATAGTGGAACTCTTCCTGCTGGTGCTACCGAGGAACAGATCAAGGAAAATCAAAAAGATAATTTTCAAGCAGCAAAAACATTGAATCAAGCAATTCGTAGATATAATCAACTTTTTTCTAACATGATGACAATAACTATTGCTGGAGATTTTAGTTTGCATGCAGGAGATGTAATATTTGTTGACATTCCTGCTATTAAGAGTGAAAAAGATGATACAGTGAACAAGGAAAGTGGGGGTCTATATATTATAGCCGACTTATGCCACTTTGTTAATGCCGATGGAACCTATACTAAATTAAATTTAGCAAGAGATTCATTCGGAAGAAAAGGCAATCACAGCACGAGGTAACTTATGAAAAGCATAGAAGACCACATCGCGAAAGACAAAGAGATCCTTGCTGATCCAAAGACTTCAGAACCAATGCGTCATCACATTGAAGATGAATTGCATGATCTAGAAGAGTATGTTGAACATCATAAAGACGAAATAAAAGCTGGCGACCATCATGATCCAAATGTTCTAGAAGTATTTTGTGACATACATCCTGATGAGCCAGAGTGTCTAGTATATGACGACTAAAAAATATGGAATCGTCATCATTATTTAATCCTGGTTTCTTAGGTGGTAGTTTTCTTTGGTTTATAGGCCAGGTTGCTGACGATTCAACGTGGAGAGAAAACCAAAATCCATCCAAGTTTCAAAAAACTGAGGATATGCCAGCATGGGGATATCGATATAAAGTTAGAATTATAGGTCAACATGAACAAGAAGAGTCTGATGTAAGTGCAGAGGAACTTCCTTGGGCTCAAGTAATGTATCCTGTGACTGCTGGTGGTGGTCAAGGTGGATCTTACATGTCACCTGGTATTAGACAAGGTAATTTTGTTTTTGGTTTTTTTCTTGATGGAAAAGATCAACAAGTTCCTATAATCATGGGTGTTCTTGGTAACAATGCTAAGACCAAACTTGAGAGAAAAATGGGAACTGAAGGTAGTGGTGGTAAAAACTTTGTGCCACAAAGTTTCCATTCTATTCAACAGAAATTAGAGGATGTTGCAGATAAAATACTTAAAGATGGAGACTTTGCACCAAAGCAAGCAGGAAATGAAGCATATTCTTCACCATCAGATTCTAACATAACTAAAGAATCAACTGATGCTAATAATGAATATACAATTGCTGACGAGAGAACAAGTTATGTGTTAGAGGAAACACATGCATTAGCATGCCCTAATCCAGACACTCAGACTGATATAAAGAACATGCAGACTGTCATACAAACTGTGTCAGAAAAAATAGAGAGGATGCAACAATCTTTAGTGGATGCTAATCTCGCTGGTGGTTTACCAATTTTACAGAATAATAAAGATATAGATGAAGCAATTGAAAAGGCCTCTGAAGAGATGTCAAAATATATGAAGGGTATAATGAATCAGATACAACAGTTTACCACTAAGGAGTTTAATGAAAAACTTGCACCAATAGAAAATATTACTCCTCCTTCACATGCCTTGGATGTATTGAACAAAAAAGTAGAGGGTTTAGAGAAAATTGCTTGTATGTTTAATGGTATGGCAGGTCTTGCACTCGCAGGCTTGATTGCTGCTGCCTTGAAGAATGCTTTTAATAGAAAGAAAAAGAAATCAGAAGAATCTGCTGCTAATGCAGCGACATCTGAAGCAGGTGTTGTTGGTGTAAGCACATCAGCAGTGATACCAGATGTTCCTACGTTAGACACACCTGGTTCTGATAATGTTCCGCAACCATCTAAAGATGGATTCTATAGACCAACACCTTTATGTGAAACAGAGGAGATTATTGGTGAAGTTTTAGGAGGAACAATCAATACAATTATGTCTGGATTTGATGGTGCGATTGGCCCCGTAATTGATGAAATATCAAATGCTTTAGGAGCACCTCCATCTGAAACTGGATCTGAAGATAAAGGAACAATTGACCATGCTATCAATGAAAATAATGTTCTTTCCTCTTTATCATCAGGTGATTTAATTTTAAGTTTCTCTCAAACTATAGCAGATCAGGCAGGATTAGATCCTAATAATGTTGGTGGTGCAAATCGTTTCTGGGCAGATGGAAATTATGGTCGTGGATTACTTGGATTTATTGATGCCGTTGGCCAAAACACTGCAGATAATCAACAATTAATTGCAGAGGCATTATCTTTAATTGATGACAGTTCAAATGAAACTGGTATCGCAGCTGGATTAGTTTTAGCATCTAATATAATAGGTGTCAATGAGAATCTTTTAACTGGAATAGGTAATGCATTTCAAGCGATTAGAGTAGGTAATATACCAGACTTAATATCTTCTGCTGGTAGTCTTGCATCTTTTAGCCCAAGAATTTTGACTGCTATTGCTGGTAGAGGAGCTTCTCTTGCTGGTTTAACACCGAGTGGTTTAGGTTTAGGTGCATTAGGTGGTATGAATTTTGATATTGCAACTGCATTAGGATTTGTAAATTCAATAACTAAAATATTCAATTGTGATCCTGATCCAGAGTGTTCACCAAATGATTCTCACACAATGCAAGATGGTGGTGGATCTTCTGATAATCCTAGTGATTCAAATGTTGCAGATGCTGCACAAAATACTGCAAACTCTACTAAATCTGAGAGATCGTATGGAACTGGCATAGAAAAGTTGAGTTCTAGTAAAGAAGGTGTTACAATAACGAAAGTATTTGCTAAACCAAAATCAAGAACAAAAGATTTGACTAATTTAGTTGGATATGTAAAAGGTCAACCATATTATGGCCCATTTCACGTTCATGTAAGAGATGATGGATCACAGGTAAAAATGGTCGGTATCGCACACACAACATCACCACATGATGTTATATTTGACACAGTTCAAGAGAGTCTAGAATAATGCCAATTTCACAAACATCATTCGATAAAATTAAAGTAGGATATATCAGTGAGACTGCTGGATACGTTAAAAATGTGTCGATATCTGATGCTAATTTATACGCAGAGTCAAATCCTGATACAGAATTTATTTTTATTGACGGAGATGAGAAAGTTAGGTTTTTGACAATTAGTGAGGTCAACGCACTAACTCCCAAAAATTTACTTAGATCTGATCCATGTTTAATTGGAGATCAACCTTGTGGGCCACCAAAACTTAAGTTTTTTGGAGGTGGTGGTGTTGGTGCTAGTGCGAATCCAGTTGTAGATAGTAGTGGTAATTTAATTGCAGTTGATCTCGTGAGTGGTGGATTTGGATATAATATACCACCCCAAGTTCAAGTGATTGATCCTTGTAAAATTGGTAGCGGTGCTGTTCTTCAAACCATACTAGGCACTGGTGATTTAACTGGTGTTGTTGTTCAAGTAATTGTTAAAGATAGTGGTCAAGGTTATCTTCCACCACCACAAACAGTTCCTCAATATCCAGCCATTTTAGAACTCACAGGTGTTACTGTAACAAATCCAGGATTTAATCATAATTGTGGTGTTGATAAGATAGAAATCATACCAAGTAATGGTAGTGTTCTCTCATATAATTGTGATCCTTTCGGGAAGATAAAATCAGTATCTGTTGATAAAGGGGGTAGATTCACAGAACTACCGCAAATTAGAATGAACACTGAAACTGGAGTTAATGCTAGATTTGTTCCTAATTTTGATATTATTCGTGATCCACAACCAGTAGAACCAGTATTGACAGATGTGGTTCAAGTATTTGATTTAGTTGGGTTAAATATAAATGGTTACGTTGATGGTAAACCATATTATGGAAATGTATATTATGTAAATGGTATCAGATATGCAGGAACATCTGTTAATTCTGGAACTAATGTAGTGGTTTACGATACTCAACTTGCGAGTGTTCAAAAGAGAGCTATTGAAGGTGCGATTGCTCCTAGTCAAATTGAAGAGACTGAAACTCAGGAGGATACTATAGAAGCTATAAGTTCTCCAACCAGAGGAAGTTACTCTACTACACCAACAAGTGCTCCATCAACACCAGCACCATCAACAACTACAACACCAGCAACTGGTGGTGGATATTCAACCCCATCTACACCAGCACCTGCACCAACTACACCATCAACACCAGCACCATCAACACCTAGCACACCTAGTGGCGGTGGCGGTGGATACGGAGGAGGATACTAATGACTGCTAAAAAGAATTTTTGGAATCAAGTATGGAGTGCCATGAATGGTGCTATAACTCTTGGTAAGTTAAGCCCGAAAGGTGATGTCACTTCAAGCGTTCACATTCAAGCAGCAGATGGTAGACATTTCATGGCATTTGATGAAAATGGCCCACGAACTGGTTTTACTTGTCTAAATTCACCAGGTTCAACCTTTATTCACACTGGTGAGGATTTAGAAAAGCAGCAAGAGGCAGTGATGATTCTTGCAAAAAATGGTGACATACATTTAAAAGCAGCAAATGGTAAGATTAAATTAGAGGCACTTGACATTGAGTTAATTGCCAATGGTAATGCTCCACAAGGTGTTATTTGGGCAAACGCATATGAGACCTTGAAACTTGACTCAAAAAATGTTACAATAGATGGAAAGCAGTCTTTGAAAATTATGACAACAGGTTTGATGTCACTTAGAGGAAATCTTGGTATGCAGATGCTATCACCTCTTATCGAGGGAGTTTCTGCTGCTGTATCTAAACTTAAACTACCAGAACCCGCAGAAGTAAACAAGGAGTAACATGGCATTTGCATTCGACGAAATATTCGCATACGGTGGGCAACTTATTGTTGCTGCTAAAAAAATAGTTCCTAAAGCATTGGGAGTAGGTGAGAATAAAGTAGATCATACTGCATATATTCAAGGTAATACACAGATTGGAAATGATGGTGACTTTTCCAAAGCAAATGCAACCTTGATGGTTGGTAGAGAAAGCACTATTGGAACACCCAGAGCAATACGCACAAGAGGTAATGTTGATATTAGAGGTGATGGTGGAACTGCAAATGGTTTAAGAGTATCTGGTGGATCTTCAATTGATACCGTACATATTGTTGGTGATTTATATGTAACTGGATCAATTGATGGTGGTAACAAAGGTAGGCTCGCTTCTAGATTTGGTGCTGCTGATGGTAGACCAAAACCATTTGATATTAAACACCCAAGTAAAGAGGGATATAGATTAAGATATGCTTGTATTGAAGGCCCAGAAGTGGGTGTATATTGTAGAGGAAGAGTTAGAGGTGAGAAGATAATAAAGTTACCTGATTATTGGAAAGATTTGGTAGATGTTGAGAGTATATCAGTTCAATTACAACCAATAGGAGCACATCAAGATATAATAATTAAACGATGGGATAGTGAGTTTGTATATCTACAAGCACAAGGTGGATTGCCGATAAATTGTTTCTATCATGTATATGCTGCAAGAAAAGATGTGAATCCATTACATGTTGAATATCAAGGTGAGAGTTGGAAGGATTATCCTGATCCAAACTTTAATCCAGACACTGCACCAGATACACCAAACTATAATGACCCAGAGTATAGAACTAAAAGAAATACCATAACAATTTGAAGAAACTGATTTATATTCAAGAGAAGTTTTTAGATCCCTCTCTGTGCGTTCCTTTCATTGAACTATCAAAAAGAAATAATGAAGAAATGCCATACGGTGATGAGAGTCGTGGTGGTGATACTTTTTTAACAACAGTTACACATTCAAATCCAAACGAAAGTTTACCCAAAGCACCAGATATACCAGAACCTGATGGTGATGGTAATTATGGTGCTGTATACTTAGGTGGTAATATAGATCCAACCACAATAGAAGTTAATGATGATGAATTATTCAAGACCGTAGTTCATGGTGTAACAAACTTGTGTAAGAGTTTTGATTCTGATGTTGCATTAGATTATGTGGGTGTCGTTCGATGGCCTGTAGGAACCTTTATGAAACCACATTTCGATAAGAATGATGTTCATGGTGAGGATGTGTTTGCTGCCATGTTGTATCTAAATGATGACTTTGAGGGTGGATCTACAGTGTTTGAACACATGGATGTGAAACCAGAGGCAGGTAAACTTATCGTATTCTCAAATTCAAAATATCTTCATCATGTGAGCAAGGTTGACAAGAGTGAAAGGTATGTGTTATCATTTTGGTATAAATATCCCAAATCTAATGAATGATGCGTATTTGACACGTTGTGTCGTTGATCCACTCAAGCGTAAAATTTATATGTATTCTAGTGAGGGTGATGAGAAAACCGTAGACTGTGAAACCGTGGATCAGTTTATGAATATGCTACGGTTTGTGCGTGATACAGCAGGTGATGAGGTGTTATCATACGTTAATCCTTTTTGACGGCCACCAAAATCAGCTTTAGCTTCCAAAAAGGCGGGAAAAAAATCCCGCCAATTTTTTTGCCCTATTAGTTTTTTTATAAATACCTAAAAAG
>Ga0209348_1001549_pt1 | contig 11126 bp, 8 predicted proteins | sample ETNvirenome_2_30_FD_184065 | JGI IMG/M metagenome (GOLD analysis project Ga0209348, IMG submission 184065) | Marine viral communities from the Pacific Ocean - ETNP_2_30 (SPAdes) (version 2) | ecosystem: Environmental > Aquatic > Marine > Oceanic | place: Pacific Ocean | collected 2013-06-22 | reverse complement strand
CAAAATGCATTTAAGTATAGATGGTCCTGTAAATCCTTATCTCTCTCATAGACTTTTAGGTCACGAAGTTTCTGTAGAACACTTTTTAAATGAATTTGTAAGAAAACTAAAGCCTTTTGTTGAGGGTGTGCATTTAGGAGAAAATGATTTATCATCTACAACAGTAAATAGTGCAGTTTCTTCTTTACAACAAGCATCTCAAGTACTTAATAAATCTTTTTTAACAGATGATTCTACAAAAAACTATAGACAAAACAACTTAATACTAAAAAATAATTTAATTTTACCTAATGACAATGGTTTAACTCTTCCTTCGTGGAAGATCATAAACGAAGTTTATCCTAGCGCAAAAGACTTTATTTTTTCAAAAGATATATTTGGAAATTTTGTAAAGGGCTTAGTTTCATTAAATGAAATTTTTGATTTAAATAAAAATAGACAGCTGTCCGGTGGAAATTTTACACAAGGGGTGGTTGTTAGTAATTTTGAAAATGGTAGTTTGTATAGAAAAAATAGAAAAGTTGATGATAATACACTGACAAAAGAAAATATTAACTTTACTAATGACGAAAACTTTAATGTATCAAGTGTTGATAATCTTTCATTAAACGCTATAGAAAATTTATTAGCTATAAGAATAGGTTTAAATCGAAGTCCTAATATATTTAACAAAATAAGTGTGACTAACAACTTTGGCAATGACTTTTCAATTTTTGCTAGAAAACTACCTTTATATGAATTAACTTCTTATTTAGGTGATACACACGGACCTATTTTTGAAATACCGAATGCTTTTTATAATCAAAGAATTAAAGAAGAAACAATTGAGCTAGAAGATAGAGATATAGCAGGAACTGCAGGGGCACTCCAGATTAAACTAAAAGATAATCAAAGTGGAGGCATGTATAGAGCAGACTGTTTAACGTCTCATGCAACGTGGAATTATGTTGGTCATGTATTTAGAAACGAAGGTTTTATTAGTCTTCTACATCCATCTTTAGCATCTTTTGGTGAATTATCATACGATATAAAATTTAAAGGTGAACATGGTTTAAATGTATTTGAAATAAATGTACCGTGTCTTGCAGGTGAACACAATGTATCTTTAAATAAATCTTTTAAACATATAAATCCTACAAATTATCATTCAGATAATAATGCTGATTTCGTTTTTATAGATTCTATTAACTTACATGATGAAAATCTTAATATAGTAGCTAAAGCTAATTTATCACAACCTTTGTCTAAAAGAATAACTGATAAATATAACTTTAGATTTAAATTGGATTATTAATGCAGTATTATTTAGGACTAGATATTTCTACAAGTTGCACAGGCATAACGATTTTAAACTCTGCAGGCATTTTAGAAGAGATGCTATATGTAGATACCAAGAAAGAAAAAAGTTTATTCTGTAAAGCCAGAATGATTAAAAATAAGCTTTTAGAAGTATCGGCTAGATGGAAGATTAGCGAAGTATTTGTAGAAGAAAACTTACAAAGCTTTTCAACAGGAATGTCATCAGCAAGAACATTATTACAATTAGCTAGAATTAATGGTATTGTTTCGTTTTGTTGCTTTGAGATTTTTGGGCTAGAGCCACAGTTTCTTAACGTTAATTCTGTTAGAAAAGAATGTCAAATGCCAATTAATAGAAAAAGTGGCATAAAAATAAAAGAACAAGTATTTCAGTGGGTAAAGCAACAATTACCAACATTTGATTGGCCAACAAAAATTTTAAAAAGTGGACCAAATAAAGGAAATGTAAAATTGATGGAATGTTGTTATGATATGTCTGACTCTTATGTGATCGCTTATGGTGGATATATTATAAAAAACAAAAGGAATCTACTTGACTCTTCTACTGGAAAAAAGGTTTAGTCTTATAGAAAAAGCTTTTGGTCGAACAAAAAGATCAAAAGATGGCGTAAATATTAATGTCGAGTGTCCATTTTGTAGTAAAAAGAATGGAAAAACAAAACTAGTTATTCGCGTAGATAATCCTGTATATCACTGCTGGGTTTGCGGCAAAAGTGGTAAAGACATTACATATCTTTTTTCTAGGTTTTTTAAAAGGTATTTAAGCGAAGCAAAAGATATTTTTACCAGCAAAAAAATTGTCTTAGGTGAAGAAGAACAAAAAGCAGCAGAAATTTGTCTTCCAGAAGACTTTGAATTGTGCCCTAATATAATTAAAGGATTTAATCCAAATAAGCTGGCAGTAAAAAAATACGCTGCTTTTCGAGGTGCTTCTGTTCATAAACAGTGGATGCTTAAAATTGGCGCTTCTGATACTGGTGACTTTAAACGAGCACTTATTATTCCTTCATTTGACGTAGAAGGTAATATTAATTTTTATACCTGCAGAAAAATTGATGCTTTAACTGATAGTGGTAGAAAATATGTTAATGCTGAAGTATCAAAAAGCGAAATTATTTTTAACGAATATTTAATTGATTGGTCAAAACCATTAACATTAGTAGAAGGACCTTTAGATCTTTTAAAGACAAATGACAATGCTACATGTTTATTAGGCTCACATTTAGGTGAAAACTTCAAATTATTTCAGCAAATTGTCAAACATAAAACTGACATTTACTTAGCACTTGATTATGATGCATATTGGAAAGCTCAAGAAATAGCAAAATTATTAGCATCTTATGATATTAATGTTTGGCTTGTTAAAGCGGATAAAAACAAAGATGTTGGCGACATGTCAGAAGAAGAATTTTTAGACCGTTTAAAGAAGTCTGAACGGTGGCATGAAGATGACTTTTTATTAAGAAAAATAAGAAGCCTTTAGATATTTATTATTAAATAGATTGAGGTTTTATATGCTAAATGAGAAGTTTAGTAGGTCTGAAGAAGCTGCTATAAGACGTATTATAAGAAAAGAATTAGATCGTAGCGAAAAAGATATTCAGCAGAAAATGCTTAAAAGCAAAGAGCTTGATAAAACAATTGAAGAAGTCATAAGAGACATGCTCCAGAATTATCATAACATGTTTTATCGAGAAAAGCAGATAATTTCTAAAAAGCTAAAACGATAATAATATTTAATGATAGATATATAGCTATATACGAAAAAAGATAGGAGCATGTAAATGTCATTACGATATGCAACAATTGAAAATCTTCAAGCTGACGGATCCGGCGAAGATGGTGCCGGCGGCCAAAGAGCTGAATATAAAAGGTCTGCTGAAAGTGCTGGAAATAAATCGTTAGGTGTAGGAGATCAAAAAAGATTACTAAAACTTTTTAAGCCTGCTTATCTAGATGATGATGGTGCTTTAATTTACAATCCAAAAGTTAAAATGTTAGAAACTTTAGACCACCTTATTGAAAACGATGACGGAGATCTTGTCCCGGCAATTTTACAGCTTGTTCCAGGTAATAACCCGGATTTTCCAGGTGGAGTAAATTTAAACTTTAACAGTTCACCAAAGTTTAAAATAACTGATAAAATTGTTAATAATCAAGACAATCCTAGATATGGCGTTCCAAATATTCGTGTATCTAAAGAAGATTTGGATAATCCAGAGAATACAAGAACACCGACAGTTGTTGAAAGAAGAAATAGAGGTTTTGGAACTGAATATGAGATTAATGATATAAACGAAGGTGCCACGAAAAGAGCTTCAATTGGAATGTATCTTTCTAAAGCTAATTCTATTCATGATGGAGGTCTTACTGCGAGACTAGGCAAGTCTGACCCTGAAGGTAACTCTTACACTCCACTGGTTGTAGAAAGCAGCTCCGCGGACGACTCCGCGGACGAATAATATAATAAATCTTTATAAAGTAGAACATAAAGTAATATAATATCCTCATAAGCAAAATGAGGATTTAATGACATTTAGATGTGCCCATATAGCAGACGTTCATTTTAGAGGTCTTAAGAGACATGATGAATATCGTGCTGTTTTTAATACATTTTTTGTGAAGTGTAGAGAATTAAAACCAGATGCTATTTTTATCGGAGGCGATATAGTTCATTCAAAAACTCAAGGAATATCTCCTGAAGTTATTGATGTTCTTCATTGGTGGTTTAAGTCAATGGCAGAGATTGCTCCTGTTCATGTTGTGTTAGGTAATCATGATGGTCTTATTTTAAACCACGACAGACAAGATGCTATTACCCCTATAGTAAATGCAATTGGGTCTCCAAATATTCATCTGTATAAAAATAGTGGTGTCTATCCTATTAAAGATGGGTATAATTGGTGCGTATTTTCTTGTTTTGATGAAGAAGGATGGAAAGATGTTAAACCTGTAGAAGGTGACATTAATATTGCAACTTTTCACGGAGGCGTTTTAGGAAGTAAAACAGACACCGATTGGGATATTAGCGGTGAAGTTGCTGAAAGTTTCTTTGATGGCTATGACTTTACTTTTTTAGGTGATATTCATAAGTTTCAATATATTGATCATGAGAAAAGAATTGCTTACCCAGGGTCAACTATACAGCAAAATTATGGTGAAGATGTTAAAAAAGGATTCTTATTTTGGGAAATTAAAAGTAAATGGGATTACAAAAGCACATTCCATCAGCTTAAAAATTTACGTCCGTTTATTACGATTGACTGGAAAGATGATTATGATACAACAGTATCTTCTTTAAGGAACAAACCTAAAGGCGCAAGATTTAGAGTAAGATCTAATGTTGCACTTACTCAAGCAGAAATTAGACTTATTTATTCTTATCTTAAAGAAAGCAAAGAAGCAGCAGAAATTGTCTTTAAGATAGACGCTAAAAAAGATTTTGCAAAAAATCAGTCTGCAAAGGTTAAAAGTTTAAATCTTTGGGATGAAAGTCAAAGAAATAATATTGTAGAAAATTATTTTCAAGAAAGTTTAGACGAAGAAGTTTTAGATGAAGTAAAATGTTTATTTGCTAAAACTATTGATGAAATTCCAGAAGATAGTGTTAAAAAGCCTACATCTTGGTCCTTAAAAAAGCTCAATTTTGAAAATACTTTTGCATATGGCAAAAATAATGAAGTTAACTTTGATAATATGAATGGTATTGTTGGTATTTTTGCTAAAAATGCTAGCGGAAAGTCATCAATTCCAGGAACAATTATGTATAATTTATTTAATGGCACTGATCGTGGATCATTAAAAAATCTACATGTTGTTAATTCTAGAAAAGGTTCTTGCAAATCAACAGCAGTTATTGAAACAAATAGCAAACAATACTCAATTGAAAGAAAAACAGTTAAAAAACAAAACAAAAATGGTTCTGTTTCAGCTACAACTTATCTAGATCTTAAGCGACAAATTGATGGTATTACTGTTGATGAGTCTGAAGAGCAGCGTAGAGAGACAGAAAAGATTTTACGTGAGCTTGTAGGGACTTCTGAAGACTTTCTTATGACATCATTTGCTTCACAAGGTAGCATTAACTCTTTTATTAAAGAAAAAGCTACAAGTCGTAAGACTATTTTAACAAAGTTTATTGGTCTTGATATTTTTGAAGATCTTTATAAACTTTCAAGAGATCATTATAACCTTCTTAAAGGTCAACTTATGTCTAAAAAGCAAAGAGACTGGTCTAAAGAAATTGATAATGCTTATAATGAAATACAAGATTTAGAAGATAAAAAGAAAGTTTTTAAGGAAAAAGAGCTTGAGCTAAAAGAGGAAGAAAGTAAGCTAAGATATCAGATCTCACAAGCACAAAATCAATTTGAAGGTATAGATATTCAGACTCTTGAAAATAAAAAGAATACATTAAGTCTTTCTATTAAAACAACAAGAAGTAACATTGAAGATCTTAATGAACTGATCAAGTCTAATAAAGTCACAATCCAAAAGCTAGACTCTGCTTTGTCTAAAATTAATATTGATGAATTAAACTCTGACAAGGAAAGATTTGATGAAGCAAAAATTAAGTTAAATACTTTATTAAACGAACTAAGTAACAATAAAAAAGATCTTAAAAACTCAGAAGAAAGTCTAAAAATTCTTAACTCTGTTCCTTGCACTTCACCTTGTGTTAAAAATCCTGCTTTAGAGTCTGGAATTGATCTTTCAAGTTGTAAGTTTATTTCTAGAGCACATAAAAGTGCAGAACAAAAAAGTAGTTATGAAAGCAATATTAGAAAATTAACTAGTTCTGTTAATGAGATTAAAGATTTTGTTAAGGACTTTGAAAAAATTCAAATAACTAAAAAAATTAAGATTTATAATGACAATGTTCTTAAACTTAAAAGCCTTAGATCAAAAGATCAAAACTTTACAGAAAAACTAAGTCTTTTATCTGAAAAGCTTTCTTCTAAAGAAAAGGATTATAATAAAGTTGTAGAGGAATATAATAATGCTGTAAAACTAATGTCTGCAACAGATCAAGAAAGACTCGAGGCATTAAGTAGTTCTTTAAAAGATTTAGAATATAGCATTAATGGTGTAAGCGCAAAATGGTCAAAGTCTGAAGGTCGCATTTCTTATCTACAAGACACTATTTTAAGGTACGAAGAAGAACGAGAAGAATTTGAAGAGCTTAACGAGAAGAATAAAATTTATGACATATTTTCATCTGCAATGTCTAAGAAAGGTATCCCTGTAACATTGATCAAAGACATGCTTCCTGTCTTAAATAATGAAATTAAGGACATCCTTTCAGCTGTTGTTCCATTTACTGTTGAGCTAGAAATCGAAGATGGAAGTAACTCAATGGATGTTTATATCAATTACGGAGATTCTAAAAGAATTATTGAATGTGGAAGTGGAATGGAAAAAATGATTTCTTCAATTGCAATTCGTGTAGCTTTAATTAATATTAGTTCTTTACCTAAGTCTGATATTTTTATTATTGACGAAGGTTTTGGCGCTTTAGATGATTCAAATTTAGAAGCTTGTAGCAGATTATTACAGTCTCTTAAGAAGTGGTTTAAGACAATTCTTATTATTTCGCATGTTGATGCCGTTAAAGATATTGTAGACGATACTATAGAAATTATGTCCAACGGAAAGGATGCATATGTCAAGTATTAAATTTGAATGGATAAATGAGTCTAATGAAAAGACTTTGCCACTCGATTGTCCTGTTTGTCATAACATGATAGTAACTGTTGAAGATGTTAATTCTTTAAGAGAAAAAGAGTGTTGTGCTGATTGTAATATAACATATTATTATCCTAACAAAGAAAAGTGGGATAAAGGATGGCGTCCGGACATAGTTAGAGATTGATAATTATATATTAAAGAGGTATAGTATGACTTACGAAGAGATTCATGCATTAGGCAGCAGTATTGATGGTGTTTACAATAACTACTCTGACGATGGAACAAGAAAAGTAACAGCTAAGCTAGATAATTATTGCTTGACTTTAACATATCAGACTGTAGTTCATATTGCTCGTGATCAAGGAATGCATTTGCAAACGCCTAGATTAAAAGATGAGTCTAGTCAAATGATTAGAAGCAGACTTAATTTAATCAAAAAGACTTTTAGAGAATGCTGTGATAGAACTCTTAAAACAAGCAAGTTAAGTGAAAGTGATTTTTTTGAAACAATTTCAACAAGTCCATATACACCTAAAAGAGTTGTTAAATATTCAATGTCAGTTTCATATGAAATAAGTTAATATGTCAAAGTCAAAGCAGCATCAAATAAGTGAAATAATTAAATGTGGTAAAGACCCCGTTTATTTCATGAACAAATATCTTAAGATACAGCATCCTGTTAAAGGGTTAATACCTTTTAAAACTTATCCTTTTCAAGATGACTGTGTAAAAGATTTTAATGATCATAGATTTAATATCATTCTTAAGTCTAGACAATTAGGATTATCAACTCTTGTTGCTGCATATTCTGTTTGGCAAGCAATATTTTATAAAGAAAAAAATATATTAATTATTGCAACAAAACTAGCAGTTGCACAAAACTTTATTAGAAAAGTAAAAACTGCTATTAAAAGCCTTCCTTCTTGGTTGGTCCTTCCGGAAATTTCAGCAAATAATAAACAACAAGTTGAATTTACTAATGGTTCACAAATTAAAGCTGTTCCGACAAGTGAAGATGCAGGACGTTCTGAAGCTCTTTCGCTTCTTATTGTAGATGAGGCAGCATTTGTTAGAAACTTTGATGAACTTTGGATGGGACTTTATCCTACACTATCTACAGGTGGACGAGCAATTATATTAAGCACACCTAATGGTATGGGAGGACAATATTACCAGTTATATACACAGGCTGAAAAGAAAAAAAATAAGTTTAATCCTATAAAACTTATGTGGGATGTTCATCCTGAAAGAGATCAGCATTGGTTTGACACAGAAACCAACAATATGTCGCCAAGACAAATTGCTCAAGAGCTTTTATGTGACTTTGCAACAAGTGGTGAAACATTTTTTACTAGTGAACTAATGATGGAACTTAAGATGCAACAAGTTCCTCCAATTGAAATGAGCGGTCCTAATAATGCTGTTTGGTATTGGGATTATCCAAAAGAAGGTGTAAAGTATTTATTATCAGCGGATGTAGCCCGAGGTGATGGCAAAGATTATTCAACATTTCATGTTTATAATTGTAAAGATTTTACTATAGACTGTGAGTTTAAAAGCAAGATTCCTCCAGACCATTTTGCTTCTCTTTTATACGATATTGCTAGACGATATAATAAGGCTATAATATGTCCAGAGCAAAATGCATACGGTTATACAGTCTTAATGAAGTTGCGTGATATGGAATATCATAATCTTTATTTTGAGAGCACAAAAGAAAAAAATAAATATCTTTTTGGTGATAAAAATAACATTGGAAAAGCAGGTTACATAACACGAGCTGATACAAGACCAAAAATGCTTTCAAATTTTGAAGACTTAGTAAGAAATAAAAGACTTAAAATAAAGTCTGTTAGATTATACGAAGAATTAAGAACTTTCGTATATAAGAATAATAAGCCGCAAGCAATGAAAGGTAAAAATGATGACCTAGTAATGTCATCAGCTATCGGTGCTTGGATTGCGCACACAATGACAGATAATTATTCAAAAAATGATAATGAAATGTCTGCAGCGTTGCTTAAAGGAATGAATCGAAATTCTCATAAAATTAGTGAAACAAATATGAGTCCTTTCTATAATAATAGTATGACATCAGTTAATCCAAACGTTCCTATTGTAATGACAGATGGTCTGAAGCAAAAACTTAATGGAACAGGTTTAGTAGGTAAAAAATCAGAATTTGATTGGTTATTTTAATGGCAGAAGAAAATTTATTTAAAAAGTTAACGACACTTTTTAGGTCTGGACCGACGATAAAAAGAAAAGTCAAACAATATAAAGGTACATCATCACCTTCTTCTTTAGAAATGTTTAAGAAGGCACATAGTGATGTTTATAATAGCACAATTAGTGCTTACGGATCTTATGATAGAATGGCAAGATATTCTGACTTTAGTGAAATGGAATCAACGCCAGAGATTTGTAGTGCATTAGATATTTACTCAGAAGAATGTGTAGCTGCTGATGCTGAAGGTAAAGTTCTTCATATTTTCACTGAAAATAGAAAGATTAAAAGTCTTTTAGAAAATCTATTTTATGATACTTTAAATATTGAATTTAACTTATCAATGTGGGCTAGAAACCTATGCAAATATGGTGACTTTTTTCTTTTTAATGATATTTCACCTGAGTATGGTGTAATTAATGCCTTTCCAATACCTATAGCAGAAATTGAAAGAGAAGAAGGCTTTGACCCTGATGAAATGACTGCTGTTAGATTTAGATGGATTTCGCAAGGCAATCGAGTCCTAGAAAACTGGCAAGTATCGCATTTTAGACTACTTGGTAGTGATGCATTCCTTCCATATGGTTCATCTGTTTTAGAAGGTGCAAGAAGAATTTGGCGGCAATTAATTCTTATTGAAGACGCAATGCTTGTTTACAGAATTATTCGCTCTCCTGAAAGACGCGTCTTCTATATTGACGTTGGTAATATTCCGCCAGAAAATGTTGCTGATTATTTGGAACAAGCACAAACTTCTCTTAAAAGAAATGCTGTTATTGACAAAACTTCAGGCAGAGTAGATTTAAGATATAATCCGCTTTCAGTTGATGAAGATTATTTCTTGCCTGTTCGAGGCGGTGATAGTGGAACAAAAATTGACTCTCTAGCTGGAGGTAGCAATACAACAGCAATTGAAGATGTTGAATATATTCAAAAGAAATTGTTTTCAGCACTTAAAATTCCTAAAGCTTATTTAGGATATGATGAAGATATTGGATCCAAGGCAACTTTAGCACAGGAAGATATTCGTTTTAGTAGAACAATTCAAAGAATTCAAAAAACAATTCTTTCAGAACTTAACAAGCTTGCAATGATTCACTTATATTGTCATGGTTATACAGGAGAAGATCTTTTAGACTTTGAACTAAGATTATCTAATCCTTCTTCAATTGCACAACAGCAAAAACTTGAGCTTATTAGGACTAAGTTTGAAATTGCTGCTCAGGCTCCAGAAGGTGTTGTTGATAGAAACTGGATTAGAACACATATTCTTGATTTAAGCAAAGATGAAATAGAATCTGTTATTTCAAGTAGAAAAGAAGATAAGCTAGAAGATTTAGAATTAGAAGCTGTGAGACTACCTGATGCTGACGAAGGATCCTTAGAAGGAGAAGATCAACCCGGAGGAGGATTTGGAGCAACTACTGATTCTCCAGGCGGAGGTCTTTTTGGCGGAGGAGATGATAAAGGAGCTGATGCAGGAGGAGGCGGCGGCCTTTTTGCTAATCACTCAATAGATGATGATGATCTTCTTGAAGAAGAAGACGAGCTAAATGAAGACGACGAGCTAGAAGAAGCTGGAAAAGGTAAAAAAAGCAAAAACAATAGCACAAAATATGCTGCAGCAAGAAAAAGAGGTAAAAAAAGAGTTGTAAAAGGTAAAAATAAAGGACAAAGCAGCATTATAGTTGCAAAACCTCCGACACTGAAAACTGATGCAAGTTTACCAATTGCACCTTCAGCAAAGTCTTTAATAGGAAACTTAGGTAAGCTTAGTTTATCTGATAGTGTTTTACCTCAAACTAATCTAATGAATGATTTTATTGATAGACAAATTACTAAATTCCATGGCTTTGAAAAAACATTAGATAAAATGGGATTTGATCTAGGA
>Ga0209348_1001547_pt1 | contig 11143 bp, 7 predicted proteins | sample ETNvirenome_2_30_FD_184065 | JGI IMG/M metagenome (GOLD analysis project Ga0209348, IMG submission 184065) | Marine viral communities from the Pacific Ocean - ETNP_2_30 (SPAdes) (version 2) | ecosystem: Environmental > Aquatic > Marine > Oceanic | place: Pacific Ocean | collected 2013-06-22 | reverse complement strand
AGTCTTTCATAAGGGCTAGAGCGAGACAAATGGCCTTACGTATTGAGTCTAATGATGATGCTGACAATAACGGTAATTTAGGCGTAGGTTGGCGCTTAGGTGCTACTAGAATAGACATAAAAGCAGACGGTAAAAGATGAGCAAACTGCTTCCAACGCAGTTACCATTAGCACAATCTGAGGTAACGCCAGAGCTTTTTAACCGCCTGATAAGATTATTAGAAATAAATTTAGGTTCAGTAAACCTTGATAATACTCGTCAAGTAAGCGAAAATGAGTTAGAAATCTTAAATTTCAATCCAGGTAGTATAATCTGGAATACAACACTTGAGGTGTTGCAGGTCTATACCGGCTCAGAATGGGTTAATATAGGCGAACCTTTAGTCAACGAAGGACTAGAGGCAACAAGCGCACTAGGTAAGGTGACTGTTACAAATAACGGCGCTGTATCTATCAAACTTGCTAATTTTGGAAAATAAACATACTTTTTAAGTATTTACGCTAAAATAACAAATACTATGGAAGGAGATATGCAGGATAAATTAGCACAACCACAACTAGAGGACACACAAATAGTTCACGCCGCACCAGGCGAGATGGTAGTTCCACCAGTTATTAGTAACACTACACAACAGTTAATTAATAAAGATATGCAAGCTGTTGGACTAAATCCACAAGAATATGTCGTTGGTAACGGTCAAATTAATCAATTGACTGGTCTACAGCAGTTTGGATTTTTATCAAAGGTGTTTAAAAAAATCAAAAAAGTAGTAAAAAAAGTAGCACCAATTGCTGTTAGTTTTATACCAGGTATAGGTCCAATTGCTAAAGGTGCTTTAACAGCAGTAGCAGGAAAAGCATCAGGTATGGATACAAAATCAGCCTTGTTGGGAGGATTAACAGCAGGATTAGGCGCTAAGTTTGCAGGTGCTGGTGCTGGAGCAGCTTCAAAGGTTGCTGACAAGGGCATATTTGGAGGCACCTTAGGACCTAGAATAAAATCTGGTTTAGGCAGTTTTTTTAAGCCAGGAGATCAAGCAACCGGTATTTTTGGAGGGCAAATTGGCCCTAACCTTAGAAGAGGTATTGGTAATTTATTTAGTCCTGGACAAATGGGAGCTGGTGCCCAACAAGAAGTAGTATATCAAGACGAAAATGGAAATATCTATACTGAATCTCAAGTAAATGAAATGATAGCTGCTGGTGAAATGCCAGGGACTTTAACTGAGGTACAAACAGGAATGTTTGGAGGCACTCTAGGACCTAAGCTTAAAAACTTTTTTTTAGGTAATCAACAACAAGGGCAAGGAGGATTATTAAGTGGCCTTGGGCAGATAGGACAAGGACAAGGTGGTATGCTTGGTGGTAATGCAGGATTAGCTGCGTTAGCTGCTCTTTACGGCGCAGCTGTTAAGAAACAAGCAGAAAAACGTGAAGGTGGCTTACGTGACATTAGAGCTTCAAGACGACCAGATCTAGTTGCTCAGCCCGTATTCCAAGGGTTTGATCTAGGAGTAAGACCAGGAATGGCATACGGCGGTACAGCTATGGGTAGACCAGGGTTTGCAAAAGGCGGTCCACTTAACCCAGAGGTATTTGAATTAGATTACCGTCAAGTAGGTGGGCCAACAATAGGTATTGGTACAGGCACATCTGATGATATACCCGCTATGTTAAGTGATGGTGAATATGTTTTTACCGCATCAGCTAATAATGGTGCTGGTGCTTTTGATATATCTAAATCAAAAGATTCAATTATGCTTACACCAGACGGTAAACCAAACAGAGAAAAAGGTGCCAAAAATTTAGGTATGCTTATGGACATGTTTGAAGATACTGATAAGAGGTTATCATAATGGCATTATTTAAAAAATTATTTAACAAAAATTTAGCAAAAAAAGCTATAAGGACCCCATCTTTTCTAGATAGAAGCAGCACTCCTAATACTAATCAACAGCCGATTAGAAGTGTCTTTCCAATACAAGCTATGCCAGGTGTTTCTTCTCCCTTAGTTGAAATGAATGGTTTTGGTGATGAGATAGCCTCAAGACCACCAACCAATTTCTTAACTGGTGGCTTGCCAAAACAAACCTTACCAATTAATCAACCACCACCCGCAATAGGGGCACCAGTCCCACCACCCCCTTCTAGTATAGGTAAACCGTTACCTCCTATGTCCATAGGTGGTCCAGGTAAGGGTATTGCTATAGGTAAACCAGTGGATCCTCCAATAAATGTTGGGCAGCCAATACAGCCTCCTATCGGGAAACCAACGCCTATTCCCGTTGTAGGTGGACCAGTAAATCCACCAATTCCACCAATTTTTATACCACCAACAGATACAGGTCAGTTGCCAATAGCACAACCACCTGTGTTAATCGGGGGTACGAGTAAGGAATTGATCAATCCTAATCCCATACAAATAGCCCCTGGTATTGGAAGTCCTAGTGGTGGTTTTGGTTTTCCAACAAGAGACAGGCAAGAACCTCCAGGTGGATTCCCAAATCTCCCTCCACCGCCATTAAAAGACAATCGTTTGCCTAGAGTATCGCCTTTTAATCCAATAACAGATACGTTGGTTAGTGAACTTCCTGATGAAATGTTTGCGAGCGACAGACCACAACCACCAATATCAAATGGCGGCCCAGGCGGAGGTACGGCATCTGCTTTACCCGTTGGCCCATCAATACCATTTACACCACCAATAGATACGAATGAGCCGCCACCAGTAAGCCCATTACCTATTTTTGGTCCGGGCGATCTTGATTTATCTGTTAAAGAAAACAGACCAGACCTACGTGATTTTGCAAAACAATTACCAGAGGGCGGTACTATTTATGATGATCCAACATTAAATATACCAGATGTAACTCCAGGCGTAACACCTCCAAGCGTATTACCCGGTAAAGTTTTACCGCCATCCCCAGAAACGCTTGCAGGATTTGAAAAGCAACAAGAGCTAAATAAATTAAGCCAACAAAGACAAGCTGGTAGTAGTGCTTTTTTTGAAGCCTTCCCAGACGCACCAAGAGAGCCGCAAATAGGAACTGCGGATATTCAATTTTATAAAGATCCTTTTACGGGCGAAATGAAACAAGGCTCCTCTACGCAGATTGGATATGTGAATAGACTAAAAGAATATTTAGATGCAAACCCAGCAGCTATGGAGAGTTATCAAGAAAATGTTCTTGCATTTAACCCGCCACCAAGCGATCAAGGTCCAATATTGGGCAGGCCAACACCTCCTATGTCTATAGGTGGCCCTGGCGGAGGTCAGACAGACCCAAGAGTATTTGCAGGCGGTTCTCCTACATTTGATGAAAGAGGTGAAACTTTTGTGCCGCCAGATAATGAGCCTTCACCACCTCCAGATCCTGTAGTAGAGCCTACACCAACTCCTACTTCTGATACTGTAGCAACAACAACGGGCGATCCAGCTACGCCATCACCAACAGAAACTATACCAACTCCTCCGGGCTCAGTTGATCCTATAATTATGGGGCAAACAGCTGATGAGGTTGTTACTGATCCACTTATTCGTGCTTTGTATTTTGGAACTGCTGATCAACCTGGATTTTTTAACCAATTACAACAAGTAGGTGCTAATTTATTAGGTGCACAAGCACCTGGGACTGAATACGATCCAAGTATGACAGAAAAGTTCTTCAACCCGTTTGAAGATCAAGTTGTCCAACAAACAATAGAGGATGTACTTAAAGCTGGTGAACAAAGAGATATTGCCCAAAGAGCACAAGACATTGGTAGAGGCGGTTTATCTGCCTTTGGCTCTAGAGCTAGACTAACTGCTGATGAGCGTCAACAAGCTCTTGGTAGAGGTTTAGCTCAGGAATTAGCTAACATAAGACAAAGAGGCTTTAGTGAAGCTCAGAGAACAGGTCTAAGCGAGTTTGATAGACAGTATGGCAGAGACATAAGCCAGTTATACAGACCGCTAGATATATTACGTGGTATTGGTGGCTTGTTACCAGGATATACGCAAGCAACTTCTAGAATTGGCACAACTTATGGTATGCCAGCTGATCCTAGTGCTTTAGGATTAGGTGCAGCACTTAGCGCATACACATCACTTGCACCACAAACAGGTTCTGTTTTTGATGCCCTTGGACAAACTACGGGGCAAGGATAATGGAAGAAACAATAGTTTTTGGTACCCCATTAGATTTAAATTTAGATTTAACTACATCAACCCCACAAAAACCTGACACTAGAGCGTTACAAGTGCAGAGGGACTTATTAGAAGGAGAGATAGCAGCACTTCAAAATCAAAAAAACATGCTTGATTCTTCTTTGAGTCAAAGAAGTGGACTTGGTAAATTTTTGTTACCGGAAAATTTATATACCACTAACAATCCTTTGAATCCTGGTCAAGTAGTTACAACATCTGATTTAAACTCTCTGATAGCAAAAAAGAACGAAGAACTACAAAACGTAGTAAATCAAATAACTAAAATTAACGCTGATTTCTTTCAAGTTACTGCTCCACCCGTAAAAGATTTCACGACCGAAATAGCTAGTTTACAAGAGGAAACAAAACCTCAAGTTGAGCCTGAGCCCACACCAGAGCCTGAAGTTGTAGTTGAGCCAGAAGCTGAGCCAAAGCCTGAACCGAAAGCACAACCAGACATAAACCCATTATTTGATAATCCTAATTTTGGTATGTTCTTAAGAAATATAGGTAAATCTTTAGTAGAGACTGGACAAATGGGTACAGGACTCGCTGTTGGTGCTGCAAGAGCAGCAGAAGAAAGAGCCGTAGTAGAAAAACAAAGAGAAGTTGCTTTTCAAGAACTATTAAAAGAGCAAGTAAAAGCTGGTGCTAAAAAAGTTCTTGATCCTAAGTTTAAAGACGAAGTTGATCAAAAATATATAGCTAATACTAAAAAAATTGAAGAGAATAAAGCTTCACTAGATTTCTTAAATCAAATTGAAAATATACTTTTAATAGAGAACCCAACCGGTATCCCTGGCCTAGCTAGACAAATTGGGTATAATTTTCGTGCCTTACTTGACCCAAATGCAGAACTTGATCCAAAAACTCGGGTAGAAAATTTATTAAGAGAAATAGCTGTTGGAGATGCAGAAACTGTTTTAGGACAATCTAGCGGTAGATTATCTGATAAAGATATACAACTAGCACGTCAATTAGTGTCTGAAATTGAGGGCATATCTGGAGCGTTTACATCTGAAAGTGCTATAACCAGCGTATTAGCGAGAAGAAGAGCAGATATAGAAAGAGACCAAGCAACAGCTGCATCTGAGCTCATGCAATCCAATATATTATATAATGAGTATGGTTTACAACCTCCACCTACAGCCATCTTTGATTATTTAAGTACATCTCCGTCAGCTGGGAATACTGATATTGTTGAAGAAGGTAATTTAGCGGACTAATGCCTAAGTATAAGATAAACATCACTCCAGAATTATCGGAGATAGTAGAAGCAAATTCATTAGATGATGCAAGAAAAATTGTAAAAGCACAAATTGCAAAAGGTGCTATATCACCTATTTATGATCAACTATATTTTGATTATGAAACTGGTGTCAAAGACTTAAAATTAAGAAGAAAACTTAGCAGAGCAGAGATTACTAAACCTGAAGAACAAGATGCACTACTACGTAACTTTGTTGGCTCTGATGGTTTTACCAGAACAACTAACGGCCAACTTGCATTAACGCCACAAGGTTTACGAGAACTTGGAGAGGAAGTGCAAACTAGAACTCTAAGTGACGGTACCACTTTAGAGCTTAACACGATTATTGATGAAAATGACTGGTTTGCTCGTGGCGATTTAGCTGACTTTATGGGAGTAACCGGGCCTATCGTTGGTGCTGTTGCATCTCTTTTACCGCAAGGGCGTGCGTTTAAGTTATTTAAAAGTCTTGCAGGCGGTAATCAAAAGGCTGGACAAATATTAGCAGGGGCTGGTGGTTCTGCAATCGGTAAAGGTGTTGAAGAGGTAGCTGATGCAGCTGAGGGATTTCAACTTCAAGATAATTATGAATTATCTAGACTTTTAGCAAAAGAGGCAGGATTAGGGGCAGCTGGTGAAGGCGTTAGTCTCGTTGGTGGAAAATTGTGGAGAACTGTTTTTGGTTCAAAAGAACCTCTTGAAAGTATGAGATTTTTATACAATTCAAATAGGGGTAGATCCCTAAGTGATCTAAAAAAACTTGACGCAAGTTTAGGAAGAGAGGCAACGGAAAAGGAAATTAAAAAAGCTATTGCAGATGGAAAAATAAATGTATTTGATAATAATTTTGCTGCTGCATTTTCAAGTATGGGAAGGATTATACCTGGTAGATCGCAACAAATAGCTGAGTCTGTTCTTGGTATTAGAAGAGACAAGGGAAATATTGCGTATTTGACGGATGAATTTAACAAAATGACAAAGGATTTTCGTGATGAGGATGCCGTATTAAATAAATATATAGATCAAATAACAAAAGAAGGGATTGATGCAGATATATCTGCTTTTGGACGTGAGTTAGAAATGGCTAGTGATGCCTCAGTTAAACAAACAACGCAAACAGTTAAAGAATTAGCTGATGCATATATAGGAGTCGGTTCTTATAGGGATGCTCCAACCGTGAGAGGTTATGGCGAAAATATATTAAAGCTGTTAGGAGATGCTAAGGAGCAAGTTGATAGAACTGTTAGAAAAAAATACAACGCAGCAGAATCAGCTTTTGCACAATTAGAAACAGATCCTGTAATTAAAGATGCTATAGGACAAACTGTTAGGTTTTACGCTCGTGCAGGACTCAGAGAAATAGATAATTTTAAAAAGCTTTATGCTTTAGACGCTGGGGGCGGCCAGAAAGCTAAAGGACTACAAATTAAAACTGATGATGTAAATATTCAAAACCTTAATGATATAGAATTACAACTAACTAGATTGTTAGAAGGCACTCCACCGCCAACGCAGGTTGTAGAAGAGATAGGACAAAGATTTAAACCGTTGTCAAAACTTACGCAAGTTAGAAATGTAAATTATAAATTACGTAACTTTATTTCTACAACAAGCAAAAGTCAGCCAGAAAGAGAGCTATTTATTAAAATACAAAGACTATTAGACGATTCTGCATATCATTTACGGGAGGGTAATGATTTATTTGCCTCACCCGAATTAGCCAATAGCATACTTACATCTTTAGGTGTAGCTGGCACTAAAGTTATTGCAGAAGTTGAAAAAAAATTAGGAAGAGCATTAACAAATTCTCAAAAAAACCAAATTAATGATGCGGTTAAACTTTTGCGTAAAGCAAATAAAACTGCTGCTGAACTTAACCAACCATTTGATAATGCAACAATTAATCAAATAGTAAATAGTGCAAGGGTAACCGGCACTTATGACCCTGATACCGTATTTACTAACTTAGTGCTTAAAGGTTCTACCAGACAAATTGATGATTTTTTTGATGCATTAAAGCAGCATGACGAATACTTAATGAATTCAAAAAAAGCTAATCAAGCTAATAAATTTGAAACAGCCCAACTTGCAACTTTAAGAAGATTGTTTGCTAGTGCTATTAACGATTCTATTGACCCAGTAACAGACACTATAAATTATCCAGCTTTTGCAAAGTATTTTAAAAAGTTTGAAAACGACTATCCAGGTAAAATAGATGCACTCTTTCGAGACAAAACTGGTGTTGGATCAGGCAAAAGAGTATTAGAGTCTATCAATCAATTAGTAAAGGTAAGCCCTAGATTTAAACCCTCTCAGTTAGAAGATTTACTTGCTGCTTTTCAAAGACAAGGGGATGTAGGTGTTAGATCAAGTCAACAAGGTTTGAGATTTGTAAAAGCCTTGGAAGATGAAGCCAAGGCATCTGCAAGACAATTAGATTTTGTTGCCAATAGATCTATATCTGACTTACCAAACAAGACTCCTGACGAGGTCGTAGATATTATTTTTAGGCCTAAAAACCAAAATAATATAAATAAATTAAAAGAATTACTATCTCCAGAAGATTTTAAAAAAGTTCAAGAAGCAAGTTTAGGTAGATTATTAGAAAATTCTATTGACCTAGCCCATACGGGAAAAACGCCCATAACAGATATTTTTAAGGCGGGTAATCTACGTACAGCGTTAGACAGTTATGGTAATGAAACATTAGATGCTATGTTTGGTAGAAGATTTACTCAAGATATAAATTCTTTTGCTGACACCATAGACATTTTAACGAAAGGCGAAGTTGGTCGAGGTAATTTCCCTGGATCTCTAGTTGCTGCTGGTATCGCAGCAAGTATTGCTTTTGCTCCATTAGCAGCAGCACCTACAATACTTGGACTACTTGTTTTAAGAGGTGTTTTATCAAATCCAGTAGCCATTAGATTATTTACAAAAACTGACAAGGGATCAATAAGACAATTAATAGATATTACAGCTGACGCAACAGAGCAAGCAACGGCCAGATTAATTGATAAAGGAGTGCAAGACACAAGACAAGCAGCAGGAAGATTTGTTGAAGATATACAACAAAGTCCAGAGTTTCAAGAATTACAAGATACAACACAAGAGGTTATTAGGCCACCTGAGCAACCATCTATTGAGCTTCCAGAAATTGCACCTGCACCTGTTGTGCCAACATCTCCATCTACTTTAACTCCAGAAGAACAGGCTCGTAGACAGTTTGCAGAAGATTTATTCCGTAGACCTGTTATATAATACCAATCTCATCTCTATCCATACCTAGCGGTTTATCACTAAGACAAGTTAGATATTCTTTTGGTATGTGTATGTATGGCTCACAATCCTCATCATATATAGGCTCTTCCATCTCATTCATACGCACATCATAAATAAAATCTGGCATCCATTTGTGCATATAGATACCGTCAGTCATGGCATATACGGTAATAAAAGGCACCCCCGTTGCAACTGCAAAAGAAGATCCCTTCCGTAATTTATTGGCAGATAGAATAAAAGTGTCATACTTTGTACTTGGGAATGTACGACATTTTACTTCACACCAGTACGACATATCTTTCGACTCTATCCAATAATCAAGGCCATAACTGACCGGTAATTTGTGGCAACATACCCCCCACAAACCTTCTAAAAATCCTGCTACACGTTCCTCTCTTTTTTGATCGTGTATTGTTTCAAAACTTGGTGTCTTAAACATAATTACTCCTTTTCCCATCTTAATTTCATTTGCCCAGTCACAGGCTGCCAATCTCTCCCAGGTCTTGTTGTCCAACCCTTGCCTTCCTTCCAACCACCTGTTTCACCAGTAATTTTGTAACCCGCACCTAACAAACTAGATCCGCTTTCTGATTTAAGTGTGTAGGTAACTATTCTTGCTCCACCCATTTGTTGCCATATACGCCATAACCTGCCGTAAATAAAAGAATTAGTATTTTTTGGTGCATCTGGATGAACGCATGATCTAACCACCTCTGCGGTAAATCCATCATCTAATCTTCTAGCCACTGGCCTTCCTAAAATACCAACGCCAACCAGCTTGTCGTCGTATGAAACGCCAATCGCAAATTTAGCACCATGAACAGGTCGATTATGCCTGTGAAAATTAGTTACAAATTTATTTGCTTCTCTAATACTTATTGGTATCACTTGCAGTTTCACTCCTCAAAGAAAGTAGGATCAACAGCAACAAACCTTTTTGCTGGCCTACCCTTACCTCCAACTTTAATATCCATTTCTTGTATCTCGCCTGCGTTTTTCAGACGTTCTATTATTTCTTTTACCTCATGCGACTTCATACTTCTAAACAACTCATGTCTGTCTACTTCACGTTTAGATATGCCCTCACCCCCTCTAGATCGTATATATGACAACACTTGTTTAATCTTTGCCTCTGTAGCGGAACTAGCTACACGGTCTCTACATGCTTCTATAAAGAGCAAATCATAATATCGCACATAGTCAATTGCCCATTTAGTTATATCTGCTGTAATAGTCTTACAGTCAGCGTTGGAGGCCAAAGCACATATTAATGATAACCGCATAGCTTTTTCCTTTGATCTGCTTAGTAATGGTTCTAAATTATCTCTTTCTAAAACATCTTGTCTTTTTACTATCTCTTGCGCAAACTCTTGCAACAGTTGCTCTGATTCGCTATCAAAGCGCAAAACTGTTTGGTCTATATCAAACTGAGAATTATTCATAGTGGCTTCACTTAACTGCCCTCTGTCTCTTCTTATGTAGTTTACCCAGTTGATTATTTGTAATGGTGGCTTCTTATGTTTCTTTAGACTACTAATACGTCTTGGCTCTTTGGATTCAATAACCATAAACCTATTGAGAAACCCATCTGCAATACGGCCTCCGTTGAGGGCCTTGTAAAAGTTTTTTGGAACTGACAACCCGACTAATGTGATTGCAGGTTTATAAGTAACCCTATTCATAACCTTTTCTTTGTATTCCTCTTGCACATTCATAAGAGAATAGTTGTCTGGTCTTAGAGTACCGTGGCATCTGCCCCAAGATTCCATCAAAGTTTGGATACCGTCCTCTCTATTGCTATTACTTGATTGACTGATGTTTTCTAATCTTTTACCAAACTCATCCATAATAGTTATTTGTGTTGGTCGCATTTTTAAAACCGAATGAACTGCACCAGATGATGTATAACCATCTCCGACCACCAACTTGTCGTGGAGTGATTCACTTAATACAGATTCTACAAAGGTTTTGATATTTTCCTTACCCTGTCCAGATTTAGCGATACACATAAAATAGAGTGAAGAAAAGTTATTCATCTCAGTCTTATATAATCTGCCACACGTAACACTAGCTAAGGCTAAGGCCGCAACTATAGATAGTTCTGGTTGTGATATTTGCGCTATATCTTCACAAAAGTCATACATGTCTTTAAGCAATCCTGGTGGATTAAATAAATCTTTTGGCGGTTTTACATCTTCTTTGGTTTGCACAAACAAAGGTGCAATCTGATTTTTTCTGTCGTGTGTTTTCTTAACATTATCTACAACACTATCTACTTCTGCTTGGGGTAGGGGTGGGTTATTGTTTAAGTTCCAGCTTTGGAGAAAAGATTTACAAAACTCTATATTGACATCTTTAGATATAAGATAACCAGCTATTCTTGCGGCACCATCATTACGTGATCCTTCTTTGACACCTTCCAAAGCA
>Ga0209348_1001546_pt1 | contig 11149 bp, 10 predicted proteins | sample ETNvirenome_2_30_FD_184065 | JGI IMG/M metagenome (GOLD analysis project Ga0209348, IMG submission 184065) | Marine viral communities from the Pacific Ocean - ETNP_2_30 (SPAdes) (version 2) | ecosystem: Environmental > Aquatic > Marine > Oceanic | place: Pacific Ocean | collected 2013-06-22 | reverse complement strand
CTGCTAACATTCTTTTCTGTCCGCCAACCGGCATCTCAGGTTTTCCTGTAGCAATATAGTTAAAAGCCTGGTCAGCAGTCGTTTTAGATCTAGGATCTACCTCGATACTCTGTTCCGCAACTTTAACCTGTTGTATTTTATCTAGTTTTTGCATTTATGCTCCTTTTTTTACTCCTTTTATAACACCTTTGTTCTTAGATGCATAGAATATCTTTTCACCCTTCTTTTTTCCGTATTGTTTTTTCATGGATTTCATAATTTTCTTACCTTTTTTGTTTAATGGCATTAATTATCCTCCGTTACTATCGCTGCCTGTTGCACTCCTGTTTTTGCAAGGCTGACTCCAGCTCTTAATTTAGCTAAATCTTCGTTTTGTTCCATTTTATCCTCTGCAATCTCTCCTTGTTGCATTAATCTTGCTCTTGCAAGGTCGATTTGAGCCTCATCATTGTCTTTTTTACGCTCATTTTCCATCGCTCGAAGGTCAACTTCACGTGATTTTAGTTTTAGAAGAGGATCGTTATCAAATTGTGATGTGATTTGCTTCTCTTCCTTCATAAATTCTTCTGTCATCTCTGCGATCAACACAGATTTTCTTGCTTCGACCTGATTTGTAAGTGCCTGAAGCTGTGCTTGCATTCTTGGATCTGTTGCTGCCATCTGTTGCATCATCATCATCTGTTGTAATTGCTCTCTGAACTCTAATTGAACCTGTTCCTGTGCCATCAGACTTATGTGTTCTAATATATTTTTCTGTATCGCTGCCATAACCGCAGGATTATTTCTTACAATGTTAGTTGACATAAAATTTAGGTGAGCTGTAATGTGTGCTCTATGATCTTGACCAGGAAAAGCTTGAAAAGGTTTACCAGTTAAAGCATTTATATGTTCCATACTTGGATCCATCGGCATGTTTGGTGCTGGTGCGGGTAAAACTGCATCAACATTTTTTACACCAATCGCTTCATACATGTTTCTATAAATCTGATACATGTTATGTAACGCAGGATTTGATGTTGCTATCTGTAATTGTGTTTGAGCTAACGTAATTCGTTGACTCATAGAAAATATATTTGGATCTGCAACCGGCACGACATCTATTCTGTCATCAAAGTCGGCCTGTTTTACATTTCTTGCACCACCAACAACATCATATGGATACTCTGGTGGTAGATATTGTGACACGACTTTTGATAGTAATTTAAATTCTCCTTTCATCGCTGCATAACATCTTTTGTGTATTGCGCTCATGACTCTTGAACCACGTTCTAATAATGCAACTGTTGTACCAACCGCTGCTGCCTGGTTACCATCACCAACCTGCATGTCAGCAATGCTCGCGAATCTTTGACCAGCTTGAACAACAATACCAAGTAAATTTAGTAAAGTTTGTGATGGTTCTTTATACGGTAATGGAAAGAACGCATCTCTTAGCGATCCACCTGGTGCATCGACATCCTTAAATTCACCTGGTTGTATTGGAGCCGCTTCGTCTCTAACCCTAACTCCTCTTTGTTTAAATCCTGCTGGCAGGTTTGATAAAGTTCCTGCGTCTAATAATTGACGGAGAGCCGCCGTTGCCGTACGACTCAATCCGCCAATCATGTGAATGAGTCCAAAGCCATAAAATCCTAGTCCTGGCAGAAATTTAAAATGGACAAAATATTGGATCTTATTTTTCTTTAGATCATTGGGCGCATAGTTTCTCTTGATTGAGAGAACTATTCGGCTGCCTTCTTCTACAGTTACTATGTAGGGCAATTTTATTCCTGTTGGTTGTCCGTCAGCACCAACTTCTTCAAAACCTTCTAAGTCTAAATTAACATGACACTCTAGCAAAGTGTATACTGGTTCTTGTTTACCAGTTTTTTTAGTGCCATCTAATTCACGTTCTTTTTTTTCTAAATCATTTTTTTCAACATTACCTGGAGGCCCTAATTCTACATCTCTATAGAATCCATTGACCTGTTGTTTTCTTAATTCATTTTCAGATATTTTAATTACATGTATTACAGATTCCGCATCATCAATACTTGTTGCTGTATATGGCACAACTAATTCATCTGCTGGTACAAATTTAGAAACTACTCTACCCATAGGTACATCATAGTAAACTTTTTTAAATGTAGATCCTGCGAGTGGTAAATGAAATAACATAGAATCAAACTCTGATTCATATTCTTTCATTTCATCCATGATTAAATAATTCATGTAATCTTTTACTCGTTGTGCCTGTAATTCTGTTTGTGGATTTTTAATTCCTATGATTTGAGTTCTTACTGGTCCATCTGACGGTAATAATTCTTTATAGGCTTGAGCTTGAAATTGTGTGACTGCTTCTGCTAACACTGGGTGTGTTGCACCTGAAGCTCCCTGAAATGGTTCTGTTCTATTTTCGTATTTAAATCCTAAAAGATCTAAACCTTCTGTATAAGATCTTTCCCAGTCTTTTCTAGAAGCTTTATAGTCCATGTAGTTTTGAACCATTTCACTTCCAACTGGTTCTAAAACATCGTCTGGTAAAATATCTGCTAAGTTATCAAAGTGTGCTTCTGTGCCCGGTATGTTTATAGCTCCCGGTTCAAAGTCAATTGTTGCACCACCATCTTCTTCTGGTACTACTTCAACTGGTCCTTTTAATTCTTCTGGTTCCTGAACTTCAACTTCTTGTTGCACCTCTTCTTCTGAAGGCACTTCAAGTTTTGTTCTAGTGTTCGGGAGTCCTTTGTCTATTTCTGCCATTTATTACTCCTTTATCTTCATAGCACGTTTAAACAGTCCTGACAACCCTTGTGAATCAGGATTCATGTTTTCTAACATAGCTCCTGAGGGATCACCAGCCTGTTTTGCAATACCGCCACCAGCTAGTTTAGAAACACCACCTGCCTCTGCTATTGCACCTATACCTGCATCTTCTAGTATTTTATCATATCCACCAAGGATATTTACCGTTTCATCAACAGGCAAATTTTGTTCTTCTAAATACTTGTTTATTTTTTCTGGAGTTAACATATCTCCTTCTTCTATTCTTTTTTTTAATCTTCTTTCCTCAAGAATACTAGGTATTAAATTTCCTTCTTGGTCTTTTCTTGGAGATCCTGGTGGAACAAACTTAGGTGCATTAATTACAGATAATTTTTCTTGAGCATTTACTAACGCATCATAGTATGCTTTGTCTTTAATTTTTAAATTCATTGGTTTTTCAAAACCACTTATTAATTTTTCTGCTCTACTTAATTTTCCAGATCTATATTTATCTTTTATCTCAGCTTGTTTTTCATCTATTTTTTTTCTTAAAGCTTCTCTTTCGTCTGGAATATAATCAGAATCGCCAACGCCAAAAAGTCCAGTTTGATAATTATCTTTTAATCTTTGTAATTTTTTTACAGCTTCGTTTTTATCATTAATTAATTCTTGTTGGTCTAACACATACTCAACTTTATCTTTATCTGTAGCTGCACCTATAAGTTCTTCTTTTAAACCTTCATCATAACTTTTCATAAGTCCAAGTCCTCTAAGTGGTGCAGTTAAATAAGATTTACGCAAAGCTTGCATTGTTGATTCTCCCTCACTAATTACTTTATCAAAACCTAATGCTGCCTCTAAAAACAACTCACTAACTACACCTGTTTTAACTAAAGCTCTTGCACCTTTTGATCCAAAGTTTTTAAATTTATTTGCAATTCTACTTGCTTCACCCGCACTTGCTGCACCTGTTCTCACTTTAGTAATTTCATTTCTCATACCAGTAACAGCTTCGTCTATTGAGCAAGTTCCAACTGTGCCACCGTTTGCTTTTGCATTTGGACAAAACTTCATAAGTTGTTTGTATAATGGCGTGCCTGGTTTAAGGTCGTCTGTTAATGGAACACCTTCTGTTTTTATTACAACTCCTTTACTAGTGGCTATATCTGTTATATTTTTTTTAGCAGGTCCGCTTAACGCATCAAAATTTTTAATATACTTGGATGCATCTAATTTTTGTCCACGTTCACTTACAATTATAGGAGTATCAACTTTATATTTTTTTTGAAAAGCCTCAGATACTTTATTAAAATCATCTATGTCTGATGTGTTAGCTGTGCCATCTAATACTTTTGGAAATAATCTACTAAATGGTCCATCTATAATTAAACCTTTTCTAGAATTTATTTTTTTATTTATTACTTGAGTTAATTCAGTGTAGCCAGGTGCATTTTCAAATGTAGCTGCTATACCCACAACTTCATCTAAATTAAACAGATCAGTATTAATTACTTTTAATATATTAGTTCTTAATGTTTGTAATTTTTGACCTTTTGTTTTTAATAATTTATCTCTTATATTTAGTTTTGATCTCCTTAACTCTTCACTAGCAAATTTTCCCCATTGGTTTTGTGAGGGAAACTCTGATAGAATTTCGTCTAACAGTCCTCCTTGAGGGGGGATAAGTCCAGGCACTTCTCTAAACCCTAATAAAAATTCTTGATATCTAATTAAATCTTGAGCTATCATTCTGACTGCATCGTCAGTGCTGTTTCCGTAAATTAATCGTGCAAGCTCTCTTACGTCATTGATATCCGTTGCATCTGTTTGTGCTATTCTATGAATAGCTTTTACAGCTCTATCAAAAGGCACTTTCTTTTCTAGTTTTTTAGTTACAGTAAGTTCCTCTGCTTTTTTAATTTTATTTTCAACAATTTCTTTAGTTGAACCATAAACCATTTTAGTGCTCTGTCCTGCAGATCCTGAGGGAACTTGTGCTTTGAATTTTGCATTCGCCGGTATGTCTGGATTTTTTTTATAATCTCTAGGTTCTACCTCCCTAATTACTTTATAAATTTTTCTAGGGTTTTCGTCCGTATATTTTCTTTGAGAAGTTTCTGTAAATTTTCCTGGTGGAACTCTTTTAATTATACCATCCTTAATAGCTTTAGTGACTATTCTACCTACTACAGATTGGTTGACTCCTAATTGTTTTGCAATGTAAGTTCTACCGCCCTCTCCTTTAGAGTAAGTATTTAAAATTTGTCTAATTTTATCTACATCTAAAACAGTTTTGTTTGGGCCATCAGCTAAAGCTGCTGGTGTAAAATATGTTGGAAATAGTTTTTTTATTTTTGCATCAGTAAGATCGACTCCGTCTTTTAACGCTATCCTTGAGCTAGACTCAAGATACTGTTTCATCTGTCTATATTGCGGAGGTGTAAGTGACATTATTCTCCTAACATTCTAGCGAGACCGCCAGATGCTTTTTTAATTGATGGAATATTATCTGACACTTCATCTACGATTTCTTTTTTAGTTATTTCATTTATTTCATCAGCACCTGCCATAGTTCCATCTTGATCAAACTCTACTTTGTATTCATCATACTCATCTGCTGGTGTTCCTTTTGTGGATTCATCACCTCTTCCTTTTTTATAATCCATAACAGTTCTATCGTTAATAACATCAAAACTTTTTTCACCAGAAGTTCCAACACCTGTTTTATCTTTTATAATTTGAATATCACCTGTTCCAATATCTTCAGTTAATGTATACTCATCACCATTCTTACCTGTATAATAATATTCATTTACTCTTTCTTGAGGTTTTACTTTTGATTCTTTACCTAAAAGTTTAATTTTTTCTGCTAAACTAAAAAAATATGGTGGTGGTTGTGTGCTAGGAACGACTTTACTTACATCTTTTGCAACTTTAGCTGTCTTAGCAGGTTTTAAAAATTTACCAATAATAGGTAGTGTTGCAAGACCGCCCATAATTTTCATAAACGTTCTTCTGTCCATACCATCTTTTAAACCAATACGTCCGCCTTCTGCAAAACGTTTTAAAAGTCTAAGTTTAATTTCAGGTTTACCTGTCTCCATATTATACATTAAAGTTGCACCAAAACCTTCGCCATCTTTATTGAAACCTAATCCAATATCTCTGCTTTTAGATCCGCCCTCACCTAAAAATAATTCTTGACCATCTTTTTCAATTCTAGTTCTACCCTTTCCGTATTGAAACTTTCCTAACAAATCTATTTTTTGAGATATTGGTATGTCTGCACTTATAATGGCATCAAGTGTTTCACTATCCATTGTAATACCTTCTGGTGCACCTGGAATTTGTTGTTTACCTGATTTAGATCCTGAAGCTTGAATATCAAACTTTGGTCCATCTTTATAACCAATACGACCACCGTCTGCTTTTTCTTCCATGTAAATATTTTTATGAAGATCTAATAACATTTTTTCTAATAACTCCGGACTATCTTTATATTTTTCTTTGTACTCTTGAGAAAACTCTTCAAACATTTTATCTTGTTGTTCTTTTTTCTGTTCCATATTCATGTTCTTTAACATTTTTTTTAATTGATTAGTTACTAGTGCACCACTAGCAGCGATTGGTATAACTTCTGATGCTACTTCTAATTCTTTTCCTGCCTGCATTCTTTCTTTTACACTTTTGTTATATTTTTTAGCGGCTTCAAGCGGACTGTTCTCACTTAAAAATTTTAAAAATCTTGGACCAAGTCCTTGAGCAAACCCTGCACGTCCACCTTCTGCTTTTTTATCTGGATCTTTTATTGGTGTGACGTTATCTTTTTTTAAAATTTCTTCTGCTTCTTTTCTTCTTTCATCGAGACTCTTAGGTCCTTTTTCTGTTGTTTTAACTAAATCAGAAAATGGATTGTCTGTTTTCATTAATTCGTCTTTTAAATTTTTAGGAGTGATTTCTTTTCCCATACCTTCAATTAAATCATCACCACGTTTTAATGTGTCTAAAACTTCAGTGTAGCTCATACCATAATTATCCATAACGTATGGAATCTGACCCATCTTTCCAGACTTCATTATTATTTGAATATCTTTATCAGTTGCTTTACCAAATTTTTTAAAATCAGATACTAATTTTTCTACGCTGTAGTCTCTTGGTGCCAAACTTTTTATACCCATCTCTTCGTCAAATTTTGCTCTCATTGCAAGTGGTATTGCTTCTTCTCCAGAAACATTTTTTCCCATTCCAAACTTTTTCATTAACGCAAACTCTCTTGCTATATCAGGATCTTTTAACACTTGATTTGCTATGCCTCTAAAATCACCCTTGTCTGTAGCTTCTTTTATATTGTCAAAAGGACTTGGCATTTTATCTGTAATATCTATGACATTATCATTAGTGATTGTTTTTGCCTTTGCTGCAGTAGACTGGTTAATAAAAGCCATAGCTTCATTCATGGCTCCATCTGATCTAATAGAATTTGGATTGATACCGTTTTCAATAAGAAGCTGTTTTAACATGGCTTCTTGAAAGTCTACTTTTTGAGTATTTGGTATTACCATAATACCCTCATCAGTTGCTTTCATTAAATTTTTTCTAGCGTAGTTTCTAATAAAGTTGACTTTTGCCATTAATAATAATTCCTTTTACGTTGATCGATTTTTTCTTCGACATAGTCTTCAGGGTGTCCGATCAGACCGCCCTGTCTGAATCGCATGATCGCTTGGGTTGTGCTATCAACCAAGTCGTCATGATCACCATAAGGAAACGCAGCACATTCTTCAATGACTTCCTCTGCGAATTTCTGCTCAGGCGCCCATATCATACCAGATTCAAATAAAGGTGCAACCGCATTCACACGAGCATGCTTGTCGTTGCCTTTTGATGGGGTAAAGTTGATTACCGGTATATCCATTTTTCTTAGCTCGTATGTTAAAGGTAAACCTGATGCTTTTGCCTCCACGATAACAGATTCAGGCTTCCAGTAGGTGTATTGTTCAAGGGCCAATCTCCGTAGTTCAGGGAACTCGTATCTACCTTTGATGGCATCGAGAAGTATAAGATTGGCCCCGCTATCCTCATCAGGATAAAATATACCCCACGTGGTGATAGCTGAATAGTCTGCTGTTTCTTTTTTTAAGAAAGCTGTATCGTAAGATTGTATGACGTGTTGTAGTTGTGGAATATTCTCATTAGTATAAGTCCTCCACCACTCACGTTTTAATATTGCACCCTCTTCACTAGTTGGTTGTTGCATCCACTGCGCATTCCATTTAGCAACGGGTAGAGTTGCCTTAACTTTTTCTAATTCGTCTTGTTTCCAATACTCAGGCCACACTGGTCCGTGGTCCATGAGCGCTGGAAATTCAACCACGTGCCACTGATCAGCTTTTACTTCTGCTTGGTTTTTAACCAACATACCTGTTAAATCTTTTGTCGACCATCTAGTCATAACCAGCACGATCTTACCGCCTGGTTGTAAACGCTGGCGTGGACCTGATGTATACCACTCGTAAGCTGACTCTAGAGCTTTACTTGACATTGCATCTTGTTCCGAGTGCGGGTCATCTATGATTAATAAATCTGCACCACGTCCTGTGATCGCACCACCTACACCAGCTGCAAAATACTCACCACCATCAGATGTCTCCCAACGTCCTGCTGCTTTAGAGTCTTCTTGTAAAGTTGTTTTAAAAATTTTTGCGTAGTCTTCTCTATCGATTAGGTTTTTTGCTTTACGACCAAATCGTATTGCTAGTTCTGCCGTGTGTGTTGCTTGAATAATCTTGAGCTTTGGATCACGGCCCACCATCCAAGCCGGAAGTAAGAATGAGGCGAACTCCGACTTAGTATGTCTCGGGGGCATATTAATTATTAGTCGGTTTATTTCACCCGTAGCTAATTTATTAAATTTTTCTGCAATGTGTCTGTGGTGGGACCCCTCTACAAAATCAGGCCATACACACTTTACAAAAGACAGAAAGTCATTCTTTGCTTTATTCTGTATCTGCTTTTCAGCGTGCATGACTTGAAGTTTTTTGAAGGTTTTCCTGACATCTGCAGGTAATTTTTCTATATTTACCTTATTCAAGTCCATGGTACCAATATGTTTTCAGTATACATGAATGTCTAAATTATGCAATACAACCTGTAGTAGTGGGACCCCTTTTTACAAAAAGGGGTGATAGGGTCAAAAAAAGTTTGGATTTTTGGATTTGGTCTGGGACCCCTGGCGCGTTAGCGCCAGGGGTGTTCATATGATGGCGTGGCGCGCCTGGCGCCACAACCTATAGTTGATGCATTTACTGCATACAACTATTAATCTAGTAATGTCATGTATGCGCTAGCATTCATCTTACCAAACTTATGTAAACCCTTTTGCACAGTTTTATAGTCCTCATCTATTTCTGCCTGTTTAATCATAATGTATAACTTATATTCTTCTGGAGTTAACATTGTTGATTGACCAGAAAAAGGGTTCGTTGTTTTAATTGTTCTTTCTGTCATAATATATATCCTACATTATCCTTTATGCGTTGTCAACCTCTTTTATTCTTGTTCTTGTAAAAGAATAATTGCCCCAATTACTTTGGATTGTTTCTTTTACAGGGTCCTGGATCGGTGTTTCTAGCGCCTCGGTTCTTGGGTGTAGTTGCACAAATTGTTCAATGTGTGTAGCAATAAAATCATGCATACAAGTCTGATCGCAAAAGTATTTCCATACTCCTTTTGGATATGCACCACTAACATTAATCTTAACTGATCTTAAAACCTTAGAGCCTTTAACACCACGAACTCTATTTGTTGTTGGTCGTTTATGGCAACGTGGACCATGGCACCAGACATAATCTGTCATTAGTGCCTTACTTTCCACGCAGTATTGGCAGTTCTATAACCATGTGCGTCTAGATCATAGTAAACATAATAAGGCACACCTTTTTTAGATGTTCCATATCTGCTTTTTTCGTCGTGCTTTCCTCGTCTTGTTATGTGCTTTTTGTGCTTGTTAGCCCAATAAGTTATATAAAATGTTTTAGTCATTTATGCCTTTCTGTTATGGGACTATCCTATATTATAGGATAGCCCCTGTCAAGTGTTAATTTACACTTTGTTGCATTTGTTTTCTTGCAATAGCGATTTTTTGATCTCTTGTTAAGACCTCTTTATCTTCCAATAAACTTGCCAAGTTATCTGGCGAATAAATTGAAAGTGCTAAACTAGAGCTTTCATTCATCATTGTTTCATTTAAAACAACACCAACTTTATCTGCAAGTTTTTTTGCTTGGTCAAAATGCCTGTAAGATTTTAAACCTAATCTTAAAGTTTTCATTTTGCCCTCAACATAACTATACATTTGTTCATGCTCTTTAATTACATTGTCGGCACTAGCAACATACATTTTAAAAAAGTTTAAAGTATTTTCATCAACTTTAAAATTTCTTGAATGACAATAACTAGAACCGATTGTCCAAAGTTTAAAATCTTCTTCCCACTTTGCAACAGGTTTAGTTATAGATTTATCTTCGTTTGATGAATTACTGAAACCCAAATAAGTATTTACTGCGCTTTCATCATTATAATATTTTGGATTTCTTTTTGAGTAATCATTATCAATAGATAAATGAAAATCTGGGTTTAGTCCCTTTGATTTTAATTCATCACGATAGTATGCTCTCGCAAATTTTCTACCCATGTTAAATCTAACATGAATTTCATCTGTTGCGTCATACTCTCTACCCTCATCATCAACTTTTGTAATTGGTCTTTGAACATAGAAACAATTATCTTCATACAACTCGCCACCAGAACGATTATATTTTGAAATCATTCTTCTAATTGTATCTACATCTTCTTGTGGTTGATGATATCTTACAACTTGTTCAATCTTCTCTTTTGCTTTTTCTCGCATAAGATCGTATTGTTCTTTTGCCTGTACCAATTTGTCTTTTACTTTATCCTCGTAAAAAGATTGAAATTGATCTGCAATTACTTTTCGCTTTTCTGCGTTAAGTGTTATCTTTCTTTCTTTAGTCATGCTACCTCTTTCTGTATTTGTGTTTGTTCATACTTGACTAAAGTATAAATAACACTATCTTTTTTATTTATTAACTTATACCCTTGCAACATATCAGTTGCTTTGTCAATGTCGTTTGTAAAATTACAAACTTCATAAATACTGTCAAAGCCTTTGAATGTTGTTTCTTTTATTATTAAGTACATAGTCATATTTTTTACCTTTCTGTTAATAATTTATTTTTAACACTTGACAATAGGATTGTCAAGGATTATATTGTAATTAATCCCTTTTGCTATTTACGGATTTAAAAACTCAAAATAGTGGACAACTTCTAGTTGTGGTGTAAAGTAGATTGAAAGAGATCCAAACACACGCACAGCTAGAACT
>Ga0209348_1001543_pt1 | contig 11155 bp, 4 predicted proteins | sample ETNvirenome_2_30_FD_184065 | JGI IMG/M metagenome (GOLD analysis project Ga0209348, IMG submission 184065) | Marine viral communities from the Pacific Ocean - ETNP_2_30 (SPAdes) (version 2) | ecosystem: Environmental > Aquatic > Marine > Oceanic | place: Pacific Ocean | collected 2013-06-22 | reverse complement strand
GTAGAGATATTACCTCCATTATGCGTAGCGTTAATAGTTGTATCTGAAACACTAAAAGCAGCTTTAGTTAGTATATTTGGTCCTAAATATCCTGTTTGAGCATTATAATTAGTACCATTATTTCTAGTAGTTTGAGCAACTATTCTAGTGTCGTAACTATAGAACCAACCTGTTTTACCATTGGTGCCATCATCTTTTATAGATAAGAAATGATTATTTGATCTATTTGATGCTATATGACTGTTATATGCACTTAATATTCCTCCCATACCTACTAAAGCTTCCTTATTACCACCATCACGATCCAACACTGTTGTAGCTGTTGATGTGTAGGTGTCGGCTGGTCTGGTTACTGCTGATACTTCTGTTGGAATGTAAGAAGTTGCATATGAACCTTCTTCAAGTTGCATACCCCATAATTGAAAGTTCCAATTATAAAAATAACTTTTATTGAAAGTCATATTAAAAAATCCTTGAGCAGTAGTTGTAGATTGTGCTGTAAAGGTAGTACTATATCTAGTCCAACCATTAGGATATCTTTCTTTTTTCATATCTGCATGATTAAATGGACGTACTTCATTTTGACCAGCTCCTTTTAAAAGTAAACCTAAGTCTAGTCCACTAGAAATTGATTCAAAAGTTTCTCTAATATCTACATTTCTAATAAAAATAGATAGGGTATATTTTGTACCAGAAGTAATAGATACATTTGTTGAAGTACGTCTATAATATCCACTAGAACCATTACCATATGAGAAATCTACACATTCTCCATATATCCCTTCTGGAGTTAAGAAATTAGTAGATATAACTTGGTTAGCTCCATTACTACCAAAAGTTTGATTATTAGAATTTACTATATCTGAATTTGTAGCTAAGTTAGTCGCAGCATCTTCAAGATATAAACCAGTAGGAACTAATGTCTCAGGATCATGGCTGTAGCGTGGTGCACCTGTAGATGTACTATAAGTTTTAATATATTCTGTTGCAGTATCACCCTCTTCTAATTGAGCACCCCAAGCTAAAACATCTACTGAAGTTCCAGCATCAGGATTATCTATTCCGACATAGTGAGATGATCCACTATCTGCTGTAAAAGTAACGCTGTATCTAGTCCATTCAGTTGTAGATGTGTAGTCAATACCTTGGTTTAATCCACCATTTGAACTAGCTATAACTTTAAACTGATTATCTGACACATGGTTTTTAATGTGTATAGAAAAAGTATAAGTTTTACCTTGTGTTAAATTGGGTAAGTGCTGTTTTAAATAACGACTAGCTCCTGTTGCTATTTGAATCCTAACAGCAGTTAGTGTTCCATCTGGTGCTTCATAACCTGTATTTCTTGAAAAATTATTAATCCATCCAGAATTAAAATCTACACTTTGAGTAAGTAAATTTACAGGACTTGTCTTAATCAAACCATTACTATCAACATACGTTGCGTTACCTAGTCGGCTGGTGAATGTAACTGTTGATGGTATTAAGTTTGTAGTTGTTGAATTTTCTTCTATTTGAAAACCCCAAAGATAAACACCACTTACTCCATCAGGAGGAGCTGAAAATGATGGTCTTTCATTACCAGTATGGATGTGATCACTTTCATAAAATATTAAACTACTCCAACCAATTGAAGCTGTAGTTCTACTAGAGCTGATTCTATACCAATCATTCGGATAAGATTCTATTTTATAATCACTTACTGTAGAATTAATATCTTCTCCTACAAAAGTTCCATTTAATATATCAAATAAAGCTGTATTATTACCTGAACTTCCAGCATTACGTAAAGATATATATCTCAAACCATTGTATTTAACAAAACAAGAAAAAGTTAGATCTCCATTAGTTATACCGTGATTCTGTTCAATCATATGAAAAGTAGCACCTACATCAGATCTAGGTGTTACTAAAGATGCTGTCATAGTACCATCAGGAGCTATTCCTGCATATGCAGTTATTGTATTATTGTACTGATATATGCCTTTTTGTAACCCATTACTATTAGTAGTAAATAAATTGGAAACTGACCAATAGTTAGTCCTATAAGTACCAAAGTTATCACCACTTATTGATGCGACATCGGCTGATCTGGTTGTATCAACATTTGATACTGCATTATTTATAAAAGAAGTTGCAAATGCTCCAGCTTCAGATTGTAGACCCCAAATTAATAAACTTTGCGAAGGATTACCCGTATACCGAGGAGATCCACTATTTAATGAAGATCCTAATGTAGAAGCATTACTCATACTTACAGCAAAGTTTTGATTTGTACCATGAGTAATAGTAAAACTAAATCTATACCAATTATTCGGGTATTTTTCTAATTTAAAATTACTACCTAAATTTTCCTGAGTAATTACTCCTTCTTGTAAATCAATTATATTTGCTGATCTTTCAGCAGCGTTACTTCCATGTATTTGTAACCCTACATATCTAGCAGTTTCCATTTTAAAGAAACCTGAAACACTTCTTGGAGAAGAACTTGAAGCACTTCCTGAATTACTTCGTTCAACTATGTGCCTATCATTTGCTGTGGTTTCTGCTATTCGTGTTGCAGTATTAGTACCATCAGGAGCTGTTGCAGCATTCAATGTAACGGTAACATTGTCAATATTATTAAAATTTTGTCTAGTTTCGTTAGTTCTAGCTTCTTCAATCAACAAACCTCTTGGTTCAAAGGTTTCTGTAAGATTAGCTGTTGAGGTATATACGTCTGCTGCTCTGGTTACTGTAGATCCTGATGTTGGGATGTAAGAAGTTGCAAAACTACCTTCTTCTACCTGAGCACCCCAAAGTAATACTTCTGCTGTATAGTCATCAGGATTATTATGTATACCAACGTTTTGTACACCAGTAGTAGATGCAGTAAAAGTAAGGGAATGACGTGTCCATTCTGTAGGAGCTTGTGTTTTACCAAATTCTGTGAATGGAGTTGTATTAATGTAGAAGTCAAAAAAACCCAGATTAGAGGGATCTACAGCTTTAAACCATGCAGAATAAGTGTATGTTTTACCTGCTGTCACAGGTATTTGTTGCACAATATAGCTTCCAGCCACTGCATTAATTGTTAATTTATTTGCTGTTTGTGTTCCATCTGGAGCTTTAGCAAAATTACCTACAACAGTTGCATTAGATTTACCCCAAACACTATTGGTTAAGTCTTCACTATATTTAAGTAAATTAGTCGCAGCTGGTTCCAAATACAAACCTGTTGGTGTTAATGTTTCTGGGTCGTGGCTGTATCTAGGACCGCCAGTAGATGTATCTTCTGTTTTAGCGTAATCACCAGCTTCAGTTCCTTTTACTTGTTGAGCACCCCAGATTGCAATTTTTACAGTTGCTGCAGTTGTAGCTTGTCTGTTATCAATTAACAATCTTGTGTAGCTTGGTCCAGACCCAGTTTTTGTGCCAGTTGTCGTAAACCTTTGCCATTCAGTAGTTACATTACAAGGAACATTTGAATTGAGGTCATCAGTTTGTCGTAAATGTACTGTACAGGGAGTTTCAGCTTTTAGATAAACACTATTTGTATATGTTCCAGCACCACCAAATAAACCATCTTGATAAATATAGCTACCTAAATTCGCCCATTGTATAGTTGAGCCGTCAGGAGCAGTAGTTGTTTCACTTAAAAGTGAAAATGAACTTCTTACCCAAGGAGTACTACTTACAAAGCTTTCACTATATTTAAGTAAGTTTCTGTGAGCTGTCTTAACCAACCCAGCACTATCAACATATGTCGCATTACTTTGTCGGCTTGTAAATGTGTCAATGCTTTGAACCGCAGTACTTGCTGAGTCAGCTTCTTCTAGTTGAACACCCCAGAATAAAAAATCTGAATCCCAAGTATTACCACTACCATCATTATTAAAACCTACTTGAAAGGGTGCGGTTGGTCCAGTAAAACTTAACTCATATCTAGTCCACTCAGTAGGTGTTGCTGTTTTGGCAGTCTGAGCTAAATAACCAACACTACTACCCCAAGCCCAGAATTTAAAATGACTGCTAGTACCAGTACTTTTGATATAAACAGAAAGCGTATAAGTTTTTCCAGCACTTACATTTAATGGGTTTGTCAACCACATAAATCCATAAGAACTATTTTCTCTCGTATATCTAAGAGCAGAATATGTTCCGTCTGGAGCCAATCCAGCATAAGGTTCTATGATAGAATTCGCATCACTTGTATTCCAATCATTAAGAAATCTATTAGTATCTGTAAATATGTTCCCAGTTTCAACACGCTCATGGGTGAATCGTGGTGCTGAGTTTACTGTTGATGTTGTTTTTATATATTCAGTTGGAGTATAACCTTCTTCAACTTGAGGACCCCAAATTAAAGCATCTATTGCAGCATCAGCATTATTAATTCCAATTTGCGTAGTATTTTCTGTTGCTGTAAAAGTTAGTGAATATCTTGTCCATTCATTAGGTGGGGTAATATTAAGACCATTTCCACTTGACGCCATATTATAATACAAACGTACTTGGTTACTATTTCCATTCGTTTTAAGATAAAAAGAATATGTATAGGTTTTCCCAGATGTTATCGCTACATTAGTGTTTACTATCCAAGTTGAAGATCCGCTATTAATAGTTATTCTTGAAGCAGTTTGAGTTCCATCTGGAGCTTCAGCAAAGTTTGATGTGACTGTACTATTTGATACGTTCCAAGTATTAGCATTTAAGTCTTGACTGTTAGGTAGTAAGTTTATAGTAGCTTCTTTAATTAACCCTTCACTATCTATATATGTACCTGTACTTGCTCTCGTATGATCTACTAAATATTCTCCTGTTATCTTATCTCTTAAACTACTTGTGCCAGCAAAATCTAGGTCTAAGGACGGGCGAGATCCAGCTTTGTCATATAGAAGATCACCAAAACCTCTAGTTTGACTGACTGCACTCGCCCTTGAAGCAGTCGTTTTCATTAAATAAGCTCCGTGAGTTCTAAAGTTCCATTTACTGTGCCATCTCTAATGACGGCTATGTTTGCTCCTACAGGAACAGCAAAGTCTAATCTTTCACCATTAGCGATGAAAGGACTTGTATTACCATTAGCAGTTTGGGTTCCTGTGCCAATGCTAAATCTTATGTCAGCTCCACTCGCTCTTATTGAGATACGTTGAACTGTTGTTGTCAGTGCAGTATTACTAGATGCAGAACCAGCAGTTAGTTGCCTAGCTGTGGAAGGTACGCCTAATATTTCTACCTGAGCATTTTCGTACTTACTTGGGTATGCCATTGTTTGTTTTGTTTATTATGTTTTTAAAAAAGATTATAAAAGACCTATTTATTGCTGCTGAGTAGCATTTTGTCTTGCTTTTGCTGTTTGGATAACTCCTAAAGAATAAGCTTGATCAACTTGTGCATTTTGTCCAACAGCTATAGCAATAGATTTTTCATTACAATGGGTAGCGTTTTTTTCAACAATTTCTTTTATTGCTCTATCTGCTCTATTAGTTGCAGCATTTTTAATCCATTCGTCAGGATCGTAGGCTACATATTCTAGAGCTTTCTTTTCTGTTTCTGTAAGTGTTATTGTATAGTTCATAAAAATTTATTTTAATTTAAGTTATCAATGTAGTCTTGTAACACAAAAGTAACCCTTATTTAAGGTTGCTGATGCTGTTCCTTCTATATTTCTAAACACAACTTCAAGATAATCATTATCAGAAAACTGTTCAGTTATTGCAAATGTAAAAGACCACTCCATACCATTTTCAGAACCAAAACTTTCAACTGGAAAAGCACTTTCTCTAGGAAAAATAGAACCGTTTTTTCTTAAAACTATTCCAATTCCATCTGAATGTGAGTGAGTATTAACTTGACCTGATAAACAACAAGTTACTAAATAAATACCACCTTGAGAAACCGTTATTCTACTTTTACTATTTGAATCATTTGTTCCTCCTTTTTGCAAGTCAACAGTTTCAAAATGTATAGGATCATCTTCGTCACTGTCATTAATAGTTCTATCGGTGGGATTAGTAAACATCATGGCATCTTGAGAATAACATCTAATACTTCCAGCTTGTACAGCTGCATTACCAGTTCGTTTATATGTACCATCAGAAACAAAGTTCCAACCAGTATTTGAATCAGAATTAGTATCGTTATGCCAAATATGATCTATATTATCTCCTGACCTATCAGCAAAAGCACCCTGAGAATCATTAGAAATTATCGTGCCATTACCCATGTAAATATCTTTACCAAACATCTGTACATGGTCATTAAAACTTGTATTTCCTGTGACTGTCAGATCACCTGTTACGTCAGCACCACCACCAATATCAACATGTGAAGGTAAATCAACATGACCGTCACTAGAATCAACTTGAAACTTTATAGCACTATTTGTACTATCAGCTATCGCTAAAGTACCATTTATGTTTCTTATAAAATAATCTGGATTACCACCACTATCAGTTAAGTGAACTGTTGGAGCTGATCCTGTAATTGTTATGTCATCACTACCTAACAATCCAGTGGTAACTATATTTTGCGCTCCAAAATTAGGAGTAACTTTTGATCCAGTTATACCAGTAGCAAGTTTGGCATCTGTTACCGCACCATCACGTATATGATCTGTTGTTATAGCTCTGAGGGTATCATCAGAAGAAGAAGAAGAAATATCACCAGATTTAACTTCTAAGTCTAAAATTTTGCCAGTTGTAATCGAGTTGTCAACTATATTAGATCCACTAATTTGTATAGCACCAGTAGCATCACCAGCAGCCAAACTATTAATAGACTCTCTATTTTCTTCAGCTAAAAATAATGATTGTTTATTACTATTATTTAAGTCACTAGCTTTAATAGAAGATCCAACCTGAAATGTATGTTCAAGATTAGTACCATCAGTTTGTCTATAAATTCTTACGTTATTTGTTCCTGAAGCAGTAGCGGAACCAAAGGTTACTGTACCTCCAGAAGTAGAATTATAGTTATTAATGGTATAGGCAGAACTTGCTTGATCTTGATTATTAACGCTGACTTTTATATGTTCTATTTTTATTGATGGAAAGGTAAAGGAAAATGGACCAGTACCTCCACCATTGTGTCTGTTTTCTGCCATTGTTATTTAGGTATGTTGAGTATTTTGTCTATGGTTCCTGTGTTGGCTTTAACGTTCTTTAATTTTTGATTCCTTTCTTCAATGAGTAATTTTTGGACGTCTGTATCTTGTTGCAAGCTTGCCCAAGCTCTTTTCTTAGCCTTGTCAAACTCTCTTGCAATTCGTTTGTAGTGTGGAAATGATTTTGGTTCAACATCGCTCATCCCATTTTTTTTATGCCAATTCATCTCAGCAATAGATACCTGTATAGATTCCTCTCCAGCCATCTTGTTAAAGGTTGACTCAAGGTTTTGTTTACCTATAGCTTGTTGAAACATAGATCTTACTTTTGGACTGTCAGATAAATCTGTTCCATCTGGAGCTGAGTAAGTAGCCGTCCTCATGTCATATCCACTATTAAATAAGAGTTGTCTACCATCTGAGTAATCTAAGTTAAAGTTCACAGGTGAAAACGCATTAAACATACGAGTTACAAAGTCGTGATCTTTAATAGGCTTGCCTGTAAGTATGTCGTACTTAATAGGCAACGGATCCATTGCAATATTTTCAGTTACTAAGTTTCTATTTCTTATAGAGTCACCAATATCAGAACCTAGTTCTCTTGTATAAGGAGTTAATACTTTACCTATTTCATTTCTAAGACCAGCTAGTGGAACTGTATTGTTCATTAACGATGCAATAATTCTTTCTTGTTGCCCGGGTTGTCCTGAGAACAAGTCAACAAATGATTGCATACCAGCTAAGTAAGACTTACTTGTAGCTGTACTTGCCAATGCCATAGATAGTTTTAATAATCTATCTTCTGCCCACTCTTCACCCATTAAGTTTTGGTGATCTCCTATGTCTCCTACTAATGCAAGTATCTGGTTGTAAGGTTCAAAAGCATCATAGTTTACCCAGACTCCACCAATTTTTACAGTTCTTGGTTTCCATCCCATGTCCATCCATGCTTGTCTTTGCTTTCTATCTGTTGGTCCATTACCATGTAATCCACCACTTAAATAAGCCATTGAAGCCATACTTAATGCAGCACTACCCATAGCTAATCTTCCGTTTTGGATAGCTTTAGCGTTAAGTAAATCTTGTGGAGTTTCTATTCCAAACTGTTTTAAATGACTAAGGTTATCTCCGGGTTTTGCTTTAGCTATCATGTTGAACTCGTCAACTAAGAAGTTAAATCCGGGAGTATGCTTAGCAGTTAGTCTTAAACCATTAATACCAGTTCTAGCAAATAGGAAGAAAGGTCTAGCCCAAGGTGCATCATCAAATGCTTTTGCTAGATTCTTACCAAATCCAGTTAAATCTTGAGTCAGTGTTGCTTCTTTTCTACTGTATTCAGCAGCCGTATCAGTTAATGTTCCGTCAGGTTTAAAGATCTCGTTATTAAAATAATCTTCTGATTGTCTGAAAAACTTTGCATCTAAATTAGCAAAACCACCATCAGGTAGTTGTTCTGCTGCTGCCAAGAATGCTTTCTCTCTAGCTCTTGCTCTACCTATTATTAAAGAAAACGCATCATCAGTAGATGCCATGATCTTTGTGGAGTAGGTAAGAAGACTACTATCATTCATACCTCTGACCATATTAGCCGTACGATACAAAATCTTATCTGTAGTATTACCTCTTGTTTCTGCCCAATGACCATACATTTGCCACTGGTCATCTATTGCACTTCTTTCTACATATCTAGTTTTTATTGTTGATATATCACCAGCCCAGTACCCATTTAATTTCTTTTTAAATAGTTGGAAAGATTCTGGTATTGCTTCTCTCATAGCATTAAGTGATGCTAAGCCAGCTCTTGAAGTCATAAAGTCACCACGCATTGCACCACCTATAGCCATTGCCATTGGACGTGTGAATGTTGCAGTGGATGTACCTAAGATTGCTCGCATTGCAGTCTTTGGTCCAGATAAAACACTATGAGTAAACATAGTTCCCATCTCTCTTAAGAATGCACCTGTTTGTTTCTTATCACCAGCGAAAGTACCACCTCTCATTTTCTTACGCATAAATGCGTCAAGATCATCAAGAGTATGTACACCATCAGCCATAGATATACCTTCAAAAATAGTTTTAAATACTTCGTCACCGTCTTGTTCGGTGGTCATATCTAAAGCCATACGGAAAGCATCTATACTTTTCTGTACATCTTTATCAATCTTTTCTGTAAGTTCTTTTCTAGAAAGTCTTGTCTTATTAGAAAGACGAGCATCACCAAATTCTGATAACTGTTGTGATACTTCAGCACTAGACATTTTTCTTAGTCTTAGACCAGCAATAAGTTTCTCAACCATTTGCTGAGCTGGACCATCTATATCTTTTATATCTGTAATATCAGCTAATTCTCTAGCTCCAATACCAGCATCTCTTATGTCATTGAATAGTGAGGTATTAACCATATCCAATGCTTTAATATATTCTGGCTTTACGTATTCACCAACTTTCTTACTGTATTCTTTACCAGATTTTGAGGTTACAGTTTGATAGAGTTTGGTTTGATCTTTAGTAAAAGCTTTAAAGAAATCATCTGTTCCTACCTTATCTGTATTCCTGCCTTCATAGACAGCTCTAAACATATCTAGATCTTGTCCGATACTTTCTTGTAAAGTTTTACCTTGTCTTCTAGCAGTTTCTGCAAGTTCTTTTATAAATCCTTGACTTCTAAAATTACCAAGTATTTCTTTAATAACTTCTTCTGACTGTTTAGTACCAGCAGCCATTCTTTCAATCTGTGTGTTAGAAGTCATAGAACCAACGTGTCCATCTTGTGAACCCCAGTCCTGTTTGACTTTCTTCATTGATTTATTAACATCACTAGCTGAGCTGTTGGATGTAGAAGTTCCTAACTGTCTTTCTCCTATAGGTGCGTTCTTAGGGAAACGTACACCGGGATCTTTTACTTGAGCTTTAGCTTGTTCTCTAGTTTGCTTTTCTACACTCTGTCTTCTGGATACAATTATATCTCTGACTTTTTTACCAAATTCAGTAAGCTGCTCATCTTCAGCATTTACAAGTTGATCTTTTAAACCTTTCAGTTTTTGACCACTAAGTTCTCCTATTTCTCCAAGTTCTTTACCAATAGCTTTTGCTTCTTTTTTTGCTGCGTCAGCTAGTGGTCCAAGTGGTGCTAAGTCTTCTTTTAACGCACTACCTAAAGCTTCTCTTTCATTGTAAATATCTTTAGCTACTTGTTTACCTTTAGCTACTCCACTGTCAACACCTGTTTTAAATATAGGTGCCAATTTAAATAGAGTTGCATCAAATACAGCTCCAATACCCATACCTTCCACGACATGCTTAAGCTTTCTCATCGCAGGATGATCTGTATCCTTAGTAGCTAAAGCGTTATCAAGTATTGGTACGTGTTTTACAAGTGATCCTGTTAAATTGTCTTGGTTTTCATTCTTTGCAAACAAGTCGTATTTAGCACCGACTAAAGCACCTTGTCTTAAATGTGCAGCTAAACTAGCACCCTTAAGTACCTTTCCAGCACCACCTGTTAAAGCAATAGTAGATACGACTTCTGTAGCTCCAGAAACTAACCCACCCCACCATGTTTTGGTAGTGATAGGATCTCCGTCACCATACATAAATTGATCCCATTCAGTCTGATAACCTTCTTCAGTTGCCATCTCCTCTTCCATTTCGCCATTGAAAAAATCAATAACTCTTTCTGGAGCAGTAATGAGGTTTGAAGCTGTTCTTCTAGCACCTTCTCCTAAACCAACAAAGGTATCAGCTACATAGTCTCCTGCTGTTGGACCTTCTTTTTTTTCTTCTTGTACAACTTCAGGAGTAACTTCTTTAGGAATCTCTTGTTCTTCTTCGATTGATGCTGTAATACCTTTTTCGATATCAGCTTGTTGTATGTTTTCGACTGCTTTTTCTGTTTCAGAAAGATCCAGTCCATCTCCAGATATCCCTATCTGAAAATTCATTTCTTCATTCATAGTTACCACGGTAAATATTGCCAAATGAGAGGCAAGTAAACCGCAGTTACTGGTCCTTTCTCATCAAAGCTTTCTTGTTATAAATGGATGTTTTAACGTTTTGTTCTCCTGCTCC
>Ga0209348_1001542_pt1 | contig 11155 bp, 15 predicted proteins | sample ETNvirenome_2_30_FD_184065 | JGI IMG/M metagenome (GOLD analysis project Ga0209348, IMG submission 184065) | Marine viral communities from the Pacific Ocean - ETNP_2_30 (SPAdes) (version 2) | ecosystem: Environmental > Aquatic > Marine > Oceanic | place: Pacific Ocean | collected 2013-06-22 | reverse complement strand
GACACCTTAGTTCTCAAGTAATCTATAAGATACTCGTGAGCATCAGAGTTAAGATTCTTATCACTAAGTATCTCAATTCTGTTTTGATTCCATTCCGAGCAAGACATTTCCCAATGGGAAGCATTATGTTCAACTAGAAGTGATGCCAGTAGTGTGAGTTCTATCATTTGGATGAACGTAAAGGTATGTTAGCATACCCACACTATTTAGTCAAGTAGTGTGTAGTAAAAGTTACAGAAAACCCTACAGGCAAAAAAATTGGCGGGATTTTTTTCCGCCCTTTTTTGGAATTACTTTCGCTTTTTCGTTTTGGGTGGTGTTGAAGATTGATATCCCCACATAGATGGTTTGATATTACCACCACCATAGTTGATGGCTTTTAAACCAGTTTTAAACTTATCATAATACATATCAAATATTTTACTACGTTGACCTCTCGTAAGATCATAGCAATCTCTATCATTATGGATATAATGAACTATTGAAGCATCAGTTGGAGCATTACGAGTATTACACTCATCAATTGTTCCATTTTCAATTAATATTTGAGTCCCATATTGCTCTTTATGGGATTCTTTTTCACCATCTGTCCAAGTACGATTCTTTTTATGTTTAGTTTCAGTCATGCTCGGTCTCTCCATTGTATATCAGGGTATGCTTCCTCTACTATTGCTCGTGTTATCTTATACTTCTCTTCTAAATTTTTTTCTTTAACTAAACAAATAATTTCTGCCTCTAGAGGGTGAAGACCTGAAAGTAGGTTTATAAACATACTCTCTCTGCGAAGATTTTTCATAGAATCATTACCACCCTTCACAAAATGATAGAACTTTGTACATTCTCTACGAATAGTTGTTCTACCTTGTTGATCAGTAACACCCATAGAGAATGAACCAGTCTCATACATGCTACGAGTCTGCATATCTATTTTTTTAGACAAAGTTCCACTTGAAGAAGTTTGTTCACCATACGATTCATAAGGAACCTCGCCTGGTGGAAGAGCACTCTCTACAGCTGCATCAAAATTCCAAAGAAAAAGCATCTTTAGAGAAACATGTTCATAAGTTTTCAGAACTTCGACTTTTTTGTTTACTGATCTCTGTTTACTTGCAAGATCTAAAACTTCAAAAGCAAGAGGGTTATTTGGTAGTTTCTTGATAGGTGTATCAACCACCTTTCTAGGTCTACCTGGTTTTTTACCCGTCTTCGTCGTCGTCGTCGTTGTCATAATTGTCAAATCTAAATGCTACAATATCATCTGGAACTAAGTTCCCGTTTACATCAAACATCTCAGGATGTTGTCTTGGTATCTCTCGATAATTCATCATGTATTCTCTGGATACCCATCCTATGAGCACTCCTATCACTAATGATAAGAATGATACAGGTAGTGCAAGCACTAATACGATGTCTAGTTGAGACATGTTACCTCATGTACTTGATTTATTTATAGCGGTATTTTTATTATACTAAACTTTCATCAAAAAGTCAATCATATAATTTTTTGTTCACGAAGATACTTAACAGTATCAGTGCAACCACCTAAATTTTTATCATCAACAACTACTTGAGGAAATGTTGACCCATATCCAAACTGAGAATAAAAACCCTCTCTTGTAAAATCTGTACCTAAGTCATAAATTCTATGTTGAAGTTTCGCTAATTTCATTACTTGTTTTATCTGATCACAATATGGGCATCCTTCTTTACTATAAACCGTGAAATTATTCATATTTGTTGTAAAATTTTATTTAGATTAATCGAAAAAGAAGATTTGAAACAGTCTTGAATCGGTCATAGTCTGTCCAAAATATTGTGATGCAGCATGTATTGACTGAGCATCAAATATGAATAAGCGATTGAATACATTACCTATACTATCAACTAAATCAAATTTTGTTGAGTCATAATATCCACCAGTAAAGCATAAGTCAATGTCACCATGTCTGCTGTTGCGAATACCATTCTTATGTGCGTATAGATTAGTTCCACACTGATAAGGAGCATCTGGGGTAAGGTAAATCATAGCTGCCCATGTTTGATAGTCACAGTGATACACTAATGCATCCTCTGCTGTGCAGTATTGGAATCTACCATTCATTCCATGCCCTTCCCATTTGGTTATCTTGATACCCATGATTTTTTCAAAGGATTCTTTTGTACCAGGCACAAAAAATTGTTCCTCCGTACGAATACCTTTATGATACTCAGGGTTGGCTGAAAATTTTTGTTTGAGTGCAAACTCTCTTACAGCGTATGGATCTTTGTAAAAATCATCTACAACCCACACAGTCTTATTAAATCTCCCAACAGTGGAGACTGGTATATATCTCATAATAAAATAATGTTAACCTTGATCTACTAACAACCAACCCTTTGTGTTATCTGATTGATATAATGATTCATCCCATCTCCACACCTTAAGTGCGTCATCTTCTTCTTGTGTAGGAGTAGGTCTTGTGAGTGGAGCGTCATAGAGACCTGTGGTTGTATTCATTGTCCACGAAGCACATGGATCTCCGTCTTTATCATTTGGTCTTGGTTCACAAAATATTTCATTTGTATCATCCCAAATCCATCCTTCTGATGGATAGTTAGCTCTATATCCTGCTGTACCATCAGGAACGTAATCGCCATTTGAATCAATAGCGTAATGTTGTCCACCTCTTGAGTTATATGAACATCTCTTCCAATTATCGTGTCCATGACATGTTTGTAAATGAGCAAGACCAACTGACTCATCCTCAATTCCTCCCTCAGTAGAGGTTACTGATGTCTCCATGTACAAGACACCAAGAACGATGTTGTTTTCTCCTATTTTCGCAAAATGTGACATTATGGTGCTGGATTATTTGGTTTAGGATTTCTTGACTTTACTAAATCAATCATATTTATCCACTCTCCATTATTTATTTTACCAGATTTTATATCATGATACAACATATCTAATTGATCCTTCAAATCTGGATACTCTTGCTGCCTATCCCTTTCCCATGCATAATAATCATAGATTTCCTTTTGCCTATGAACCTCTGTTAGCATCTCACTCCAAGTTGGGGGTTCTCTTCCCTCCGAATCCTCCCATCTTGTAAATTCAGTATTAACCATTTGATATTTTGCACCTGGTCTGAGAACTTCAATTGCTGTGTCGATGCCTGGAACTGGATATTCAATATCCCTAAATTTTCTAAAAGCCATGTCGAAATTTTATATTATATATTATAGCATATTAAATGAAATTGCAACCCTATCTTGAGTTGATCCATTCGTCTGTGACCAATGCATGTCTACATCTTTAAAAAAAATTAAATCATCTTCATTAATTTCTACCTCAGTGCCTTCTATAATAAGATTACCAGAATTTATTGGTTTATTTAAGTAGTAAACTCCAACCAATGAATTAGGATGTTTTTCTGAAAAATGATTATGTGGTTTAACATTTGTGCCTGGTGGATTAACATTTGCCCACATGTCCATAAAAGGAATGTTAATTATATCAGTGATAGATTTAGAAAGTTTATCAAAGACATCAAACTGTTCAAACAATTTACCATACAATTCATAAGTTGATAAAGCATTACCAGTTTGTAATTTATGTGATGAAAATATATTAGATTGTTTTAAAAAATTTTTAATATCCTCTTTATTTTCAACTTCAAGATTATGAATATGAATCATACAGGATAAGCAATTACCACTAATCCTGAACCACCTGATCCACCTCCACCATATCCACCACGGTGTCCACCACCGCCACCACCAGTGTTTGTTTGAGCAGGGTTACTTGTGTTACCTGGACCTCCACCACCTGGACCTCCAGATCCATTTCCTCCACCACCTGGTCCTCCACCGCCACCACCAGCGAGTGTTACAGATGATCCTGTGATTGATGATGATGTTCCTGGTCCGCCAGCACTATTACCTCCACCACCAGTGGGATGACTACCAGGTCCTGGAGATCCAGCACCACCAGCACCACCTCCTCCACCACCAGAGTTTGGTTGTTGAGTTCCTTTTCCACCTGGATTACCTTGACCGCCAGTTCCAGATCCACCTTCTCCGTGATTATATGCACCTCCTCCACCTGACCCACCTGGTCCTCCATCAACAGTATTTGGTCTTCCTCCCCCTGCTCCACCTCTTACAGCGTTTACATTAGAAAATGATGAGGCATTTCCAAAGGCAGTATTACCACCTCCTCCACCAACTGTTACTGAATAAGCACCAGGACTTACTGGTGTTGTACCAGTGGCATGTCCTCCTGCACCACCTCCACCAGTCTCAAATCCTGCACCACCAACTCCTCCTTGACCGCCACCGCCACCGCCAGCGACTACTCTATATTCAACATCATTACTACCACCAATTACTGTGAATGTTCCTGGCGATGTAAATGTATGCACTCTATAACCAGACCTGGATGAATTACTTATAGATCCACCTGTCGCATTTACTTGTTGTCCTGTAGAAATAGGCAACCATCCTGAAGGACTGTAATATTGAACTTCATGCAAGTCAGTATCATATAATATAGTCCCGTTAGGAACCGATCCTAGTGAGTTCTTAGAGGAGGTGCTAAGTGTTCCAATCTCTACTCTATTGCCATGTAATTTCGACATACTACTTGTTACTTATGATTTTATTTATATGCTGCATCATGTAATTGCTTACAATAAGCACCACTATCATTATAATGTTCCATGTTTAGAAGAAAATTAAACTGAGGGAAAGGCAGTTTACGATTTGGATCCATCAATCTATCTGTTTGTAGTTTCATTGAATCTAAATCATTCAAATCTTTATAACACTCCGCTAAAAGAACTATATGTTCATTTCTAGGAGGAGCAAACTCCTCTGCTCTCATACCACAGTCAAGTGCCTTCTCATAGTTACCACACAGTTTAAACATGTCACCCATTGCATACAAAGCAAAGTATGCTAGTTCATCTATCCCTTTTGCTTGTCCTGTTTTCTGATAATCATGTTTAAAATTCAGATACTGTCCAAAATAAAATATCGCCCTTCTCCCATACTCTTTTGTGTGTTCCATACCAAGTGGATAATCACCTAGAGTTGAATCATAATAACTTTTTCCTATGTACCAGAAGTGATAAGAATCTTCAAGAAGTTTTCCTGTTGGAACTTTCTGCTTCTCTATCTCAAGAGCATCAGTGAGAAACTTATTCATGTCATCCCAAGTTTCACCATCATTTGTAATGATATGTCTAAATCCTTTTGCTAGTTGTTCTCTCTGGAAATTATCACCTTGCCCATCAATGTAAATACATTCATGTCTACGATCATGTTCAAACTTCCAAGATATCTTTGCGTTCCACAACCAAGTTCTGAAGTAGATTGAACCTGCACCCATTGCAGTCATGTTAAATGATTGTATTGATGTATCATTTAAAGGTGTCCAATCAAAGTCATCATCAACTTCCAACTGTTCGTCAGCGTCCATTCTTAATATCCAATCACATCCATGATCAGATTTCAATGCTTTCTGTAGAGTGTGATCACGATTCACACCAGGATAATCCCACTCATGATTATAAGTGAAACCAGGTATGTTTTTCTCTTTATAAAATTTTTCGATAATACTTTGAGTTTTATCTGACCCATTACATTGCACAACCCAATAGTCAATATATTTGTATGAGGATTCAAGCATTCTGAGGATAACTCTTTCCTCATTTCCAACCATTGCATTTAAGCAAATCTTACATTCTTTTTTCATATTGAAAGTATACCAGGTAAACGTTTTTCATCTTTGATAGCAACTAACCATGCAGTTACACAGGGAATATGTGGTTGCATCTCCCAAGTATCTAGACGATAAGTTTGAAAGCGAATATCAGTGTTGCGAATAAACTGTGCTTTGTTTCTATCAGTATAATACCAGAAACTATGTTCATTCCAGAAACTTACATGAGTTGGATCCTGCCATGCTCCACGACCATCTGTTGATGGAACTTCTATCATTGCCCAACCACCATGAGCAAGAACACGATGAATCTCTCTCATAGTTTTGACTGGATCACGTAAGTGTTCAATCACATGACTTGCATTTAACACACCTACACTATTATCATCTAAAGGAATACCATTTTCTAAATTCCAATTTATATCAGCACCCTCTTGATCTATGGTCATGTAACCAGGTCTTGGAAATAATCCACCACCTATATCTACTTTCAACAAACCACGAAGATCTGCATCTCTCTCTGCAAGTGCATATGCATTTTCATTAAACAATCTTACAGTTTCAGTTTGTATCTTTTCATTTCTTTCTATCCAAGTATTATCTCCTGTGACTCTGTAAATATATAAAGGTTTCTTAATATGATGCATCTTAGTCACCATATATGTGCGAATCATTAATTCATGATCATCACAAATACTCAGTTCTTCTTTGTGTCCACCAATCTGATGATAGATATCTTTTCTCCATGATCTAACATGATCAGGGGCATACCATATAAAACCTATACTATGACTTGTTGGTTCCCAAGTCCTCATCGTTGTCAGAAGTTTATCACGAAACTTATAAGGATAATGTGTCCATCCATGATCCACATTATATGGAACAAAGTCATCATCCCATATTGCAGAGTCACTATAAGCAAACCCTACATCTGGGTCTTGATATGCATCGTTTAGAAGTTGGAGGCATTTACGATCTATGAGATCATCAGAGTCAACTTCAACTAAAACATCTCCTGTACCTTTATGAAAAGCATGGTGCTTATGATATCCAACATTCTTTGATGTATTATCAGTTTCATATATTATAACTCTATCATCTTCTTCAAATTCTTTTGGTAAAAGATCTCTTTTGATATCATTATTTAACCAAAGAATCCATTCCCAGTTTGTATATGTCTGAGCAAGAATACTATCATATAACTCCTTATGGTAGGGAGTATTTTTATGAGCAGGGGTGATTATACTAAATTTGTGTTTCATCTATCAAATGCATGGTGAACGTTATATCCTTGTGCTTTCACATAGTGAAAGAATATTTGGTGATGATATGTATCGTCATCTATATCTCTAAGATTTTGTATGTACCTTTGAAATCTATTGTATTTTGAATCTAATTTTTCTCTCCAATGTTCTATTTCAATTCCTTTGTATATGACTCCATCACCGTCTTCCATAGTTAAAGATGATTCTGTTCCGTCATGTTTCTTGAAATGAATTGGCCATGGTTTTGTATTGGAACTTATTTGTATTGAAACACTAATTTCACAAGCAGGACGATCTGTATGTTTTTTGAGAACACTATTTCTCCAATAAAATCTCTCATAATAATATGTGGGAAAGACTGCGATACCTATTATCTTCTCTATTGCCTGACCTATTAGATCATGTACATTTTTAAATGGTGGATAACTATATCTTGAGTAAGAAGTTGGAACTTGTGCATCCACTTCCGCATACTGTATTTGTCCACTCCTATAACCTAGTCGCCCATGCTTTCTTTGACCCTTATCATCAAGAGGTGGTGGTGAATAAAGATTATTAATATCAAGGATAAGTTTTGGTACTAAAAGATATCCATCAGTATTAAATTTATTCCATGCATCTTCAACACTCATTTCCATCTTGGACCTACAACCCAACCTACGATACTTTTGCGAAGTCCACTAGTTACTTCACGAACTCTATGTTTCACTCTCGAATCAAAGACAACTATTGTACCTTTTTGCTTTGGTGCAAAGAAAGGTTCATCTTGATTATCTAAAAATTCTAATTCACCACCCTCATAATCTTCAGGATCTGATAGTTGCAACGAAAAAGATAATTTTCTAACTAATTCACCTTGCAATACGATCTGATCTTTGCTTATATTATTTTTAGATGCTACCACAGTTTGAGGAATATGACAGGTATCAATGTCCCCGTCCTGATGCCAGTTGTAAAATTCACCAACACCATAATGAGTATATTGTAATGTACCTGCATCAATATCTATAATGTCATATTTAAAATTTTCATAATTTATTTTTTGAACATAGTACCATAACCATCCAGTAATCCAATGTGAATCAGGAATCCATGAGTTCTTACTGTTTCGGATATCTTTGTTTACCACATTATCAATCAATTGTGAGGTATTATTTTCAGCATGAAATACTTCTATATCTCTCTCTACTATATTGATTATTTCTGGGGGTAAATTTGTAAATCTATAGCATGATAGATGAGCCATATTAAAAATCAGTTAATACTATTATACAAAAAATAAATTAAAAAGTCAATATGTGATGACGTTATCGTAAACATCTGCAGAGAAAACATCAACCTCAAAAATTGGATCAGGTGGTACGTATCCATACCAACCAGTTGCAATATACTTGACTCCTACATTGGGTGTAACACCCTTATGTATATGAGTCCATTGAGATGGCCAAAGGACTAGTCTCCCTTTTTTTGCTCTAATTGTTTTATTGTAATAAGGAAACTCTGTGCCTGACTTTGCATCATTAAGGTATATCATCCACGCTAAGACTCTATATGGTGTGTGTCTACCATTCTCACAGTGAACGGTGTAGAATCCATCACCATCTTCATATTTTTGTATATTATAACCTGAGTTTACTCCCCATGCATCATTTGTTTTTTCATTGAGATATGGATATTGATCACAAAATTTATTCGACTTCTTATGAAGTGCGTTTAAAATTATTTCATGATAAATCCTATCTCTCATTTCTCTAAACGATAGTGGAAGATTATATGCTTTCTTTACTGCAGTTCCCCAATCATCATTATTTGAATCTGATTTATAAATTCTATCACCTCGACTTAACTCAGTCTCAAAAGTTTCTATGATAATATCACATTCCTTCTTACTTAAGGCATGATCATATACCTTTATAAAATTATCAGTGAACATAATAAAATTAAACCTAACTTGATTTTAACTCATCTATTTCTTTTTTCAACTCTTTAATTGCTTCTATTAATAATCCGACTAAGTTACCGTATGAAACAGACTTAGGATCATCACCATGCACTACCTCTGGTATAATTTTTTCTACTTCCTGTGCGATAACACCAATCTGACGTTCATTTTCAAAATCTACACGATTGAATTCTACTCCCCTTAAACTCATCACTTTAGCAAGTGCATCACTGATAGTAACCACATTGGTCTTTAAACTTTCATCAGATGTTGAATCTATAGTTCCACTCGCTGTAATACTACCACTGACATTAAGTGTTGATCCGTCAAATGTTAAATTTGCTTCACCATTTAGAGTCGTTCCACTAACAGCAGTCATGACTCTGTTATTTGATATGTTTGTTAAAGTCGCAGACCCTGAAGATCCTGCTGAACCCTGAGCACCTGTTGGTCCTGTTGGTCCTGTACCACCACTAGAACCTGATGAACCCTGAGCACCAGTTGATCCTCCCGAACCTGTCGCACCTTGAGCACCTGTTGCTCCCTGAGAACCTGTTGATCCTGTAGGTCCTGTTCCTCCAGTTGATCCTGTTGCACCTTGAGCACCTGTTGGTCCTGTAGGTCCTGTTCCTCCAGTTGATCCTGTTGAACCTTGAGCACCAGTGTTTCCTGTAGAACCTGTAGAACCTGTTGCACCTTGAGCACCAGCAGCACCTTGAGCACCAGCAGCACCTTGAGCACCAGTATTTCCTGTAGAACCTGTAGAACCTGTTGCACCTTGAGCACCAGCAGCACCTTGTGCACCAGTTGGTCCTGTAGGTCCTGTTGCACCCTGAGCTCCAGCAGCACCTTGTGCACCAGTTGGTCCTGTGGGTCCTGTTGCACCCTGAGCACCTGTAGCACCAGTAGATCCAGAATCACCCTGAGCTCCAGTAGCACCTTGAGCACCAGCAGCACCTTGAGCACCTTGAGCACCTGTAGCACCCGTTGATCCTGTTGCACCTTGAGCACCTGTTGGTCCTGTAGCACCTTGAGCACCAGCAGCACCTTGTGCTCCTGTTGGTCCCATCGCTCCAACTTCCACCCACTGTGCAGATGGTGAACCTGACCCATCATCATAGTAGATACTTAAATCTCCAGTATCACTCTCCCACCATAAATCTCCAACAGTCACTCCACTTGATGGGGCAGATGTACTTATGTGTGCCTGAGCACCCTGAAGTCCTTGATATCCTTGTGCACCTTGAGCACCAGTAGCACCATTATTTCCTTGGTGTCCTTGAGCACCTGTAGAACCTGCTGATCCACCAGATCCTGCAGCACCTTGAGCACCTGTTGATCCTGTATCTCCCTTATCTCCAGTCCTCGCAAATGTTACAAATAACTCTGCTCCATTTGAAAATGAAGTTACACTACCTGATACATATGAACTTGTTACTTTAAAATATCCTGTTGCTTCTGTTAATGAAGATATAGTGTATAATACAAAATTTTCTGGATTAGATTTTAGTGATACTTTATAATGACCTTTAATTGTAGATGTAGAGTCATCAATTGTTCTCAAATATGATTGTATATCTGTGGGTGTTGATCCACCTTCTGAGTCATCAATATAAAGAACAGACGCAGAAGATAAATTTGCATTATTAAATTTTAAAGTACCTGCACCAGGATCACTATCTGTAGTATTAGTACTGAAGTCATATTCAAAAGATGCACCACCAAAAGTACCTGGTGAACCTTGAGATCCAGCAGCACCTTGGGCACCTGCTCCACCTGATGCACCTTGAGCACCAGTGTTTCCTGTAGCTCCAGTGTTTCCTGTAGCACCTTGGGCACCAGCAGCACCAGCAGCACCTTGAGCACCTTGGGCAGCAGTAGCACCTTGAGCACCAGCAGCACCTTGGAATCCCTGTGCACCTGCTGTGCTAGTTGTAACTACACGTATCCAAGATGATCCATTCCATCTCCACTTAGTTTGATTTTCTTCGTGCAGATCATTTAGTGATGGACTATTTGGAAAATTTAGAGCCATTAAATATTACTTTTTAGTTATTTATGATGGATCAAACTGAAAGTAATTAATATTTAGAACTAATCTGACTTTTTGATTTGTGCAAGTTGTTCCTGAGTGTTTGATATTAGAATCAAAAGTAACGAATCTATTTTCTACACTCTCAACTTTAGTTCCATCTTCAAAAGATGTGTATCCATCATTTGAATTTAAATACAGAATGCCTGTTT
>Ga0209348_1001541_pt1 | contig 11156 bp, 8 predicted proteins | sample ETNvirenome_2_30_FD_184065 | JGI IMG/M metagenome (GOLD analysis project Ga0209348, IMG submission 184065) | Marine viral communities from the Pacific Ocean - ETNP_2_30 (SPAdes) (version 2) | ecosystem: Environmental > Aquatic > Marine > Oceanic | place: Pacific Ocean | collected 2013-06-22 | reverse complement strand
TTTTTAATTTTTTTCTTAACTCAAAAATAAGAGGACCTGGTGAAAAAATTATTTGTGAAAATTCTGGTAGTAAAAATTCTAATCTTCCAAATTCCTCCGCACCTAAAATATTTATTCTAGGTCTACCATACCTTGTTCCAGGTATTTCTTGAATAACATAAACTATTCTTTCTGACATTATGACTTGACATATAAGGTATCCTGGATTATATGTCAACCTTAGAAAGAAGAAAATATTATGAATTATAAATTTAAGACGAAGCCATACAAGCATCAATTAACTGCTTTAGAAAAGTCATGGAATAAAGAAAACTACGCATACTTTATGGAGATGGGTACAGGTAAAACAAAAGTGTTAATAGATAATGTTGCTATGTTATATGACAAAGGTAAAATTAATGGTGCTTTAATTATTGCACCTAAAGGTGTTGTTAAAACTTGGTATGAACAAGAGCTACCAACACATTTGCCAGGTCATATTGAGAATGTGACGGTATTATGGCAACCAAATATTACAAAAACACAACAAGAAAAATTAGAAACGTTATTTGAAATAGAGACTGCATTGCATATTTTAGTCATGAATGTTGAAGCTTTTAGTACAGATAAAGGAAAAAAATTTGCAGAAAAATTTATTAATAGTCATGATACTTTAATGGCTGTTGATGAGTCTACTACGATTAAAACTCCTACAGCACAAAGAACTAAAAATATAACTGCTGTTGGTAAACATGCAAAGTATAGAAGAATAATGACAGGTTCACCTATCACAAAAAACCCTCTTGATTTATATAGTCAGTGTGAGTTCCTTGATCCGTGGTTGTTGGACTTTCATTCGTACTACGCTTTTCGTAACCGTTATGCAGAAATGAAAACTATGCATGTAAGAGGGAGATCTATACAAGTGGTAAAAGAATTTAGACACTTAGATGAATTATCTGACACTGTAAAAAATTTTTCATACAGAGTATTAAAAGAAGATTGTTTAGATTTACCACCAAAAAATTTTATCAAACGTCATATTACATTAACTCCAGATCAAAAGAAAATATATAGACAGATGAAAGAACAAGCTCTTGCTATTTTAAATGGTAAAGTAACCACAACTATGACTGTGCTTACACAGTTAATGCGTTTACACCAAATTACATGTGGTTATGTAATAGCAGATGATGGTTCTACACAACAAGTTGAAAGTAATAGAATGACAGAATTAATGAATATTCTAGAGGAGACAGAAGGTAAAGCAATTATATGGGCCAACTATCAACTGAGCGTGGGTGAAATTATACAACAACTTACCAAAAGGTATGGTGAAAAATGTTATGTACATTACTATGGTTTAACACCACAAGAAGTTAGACAGTCTAATATTAAACGTTTTCAAACTGACCCAGAGTGTAGATTTTTAATTGGCACACCACAAACAGGTGGATATGGTATTACACTTACACAAGCTAACACTGTAATTTATTATTCTAATGGTTATGACTTGGAGAAAAGACTACAGTCTGAAGATAGAGCACATCGTATTGGTCAAAAAAAATCTGTAACTTATATTGATATTATTGCTGAAGATACAATTGATGAAAAAATTGTAAAAGCTTTACGTGATAAGATTAATATTGCGTCTGAAGTTATGGGTGAAGAATTAAAAGAATGGATCTAAACTAGGTCTACAGCTCTACCAATAATTGGTTTGTACTTTGTTTTTTTATTTTCTTTGTAAGCTCTCATGTATTGTGCTCTTGGATTAAACTCTACATAAGATGCATGAATCCATCCGCTGTTAGGCTCGCCTGGAGTGTAGAACTCGAGTATTAGCTGATCTGTCGTGCAGTTCATCTTGATCCAATCAGCAACTTCAGCGTTGTCTACTCCAACACATTCGAAGTCTGCGGCCTCGGCCTTGGCATGCTGTGAATTTACAGAACTACCTATCGCTGCACATAATTCAGGGGAACGATACCCGCTCGTCACCTTGACTCTACCGAAGTGATCACGCACTGGCTGCAAAATATTTTCACATAACGCTTTTAATTTTTCTATTTGATCTGCATTTGGATTGTTATCTATGTCCAAACGTATAGCAGTGTCTGATTTAGTAAGCTCTAATAAGCTGAAGTTTCGTGAGAGATTCATTATTTCATGTAATTCATGATTAAAGCTAAAATGAGTGATCCCATTCCTCCTACAATCATGTATTCAATTCTTCTAATACGTTCTTTCATTTCTTTTATTTGTTCGAACGTTTGCTTCTGCATTATTCTACAGAGTTTTTCATGGTCCTCTATTTTTTGTAATGCAGATTTTCTAGCCATTATTCTGTGACCCCCGCCACAAAAGATACCCGATAGGACACGCCTATCATACCGCCCAAACTTTTAATTTTATTTTTCATTATGTAATCCTCTTACCAGCAATAACTTGCTCTTCTGGTGATAATAGAGCTTCTTGCGTACGTGTCAAGTTAGTTGTAGGATTTTTTAGTTGCGCCATTTGTACATTCGGCATTGGCATGTTTGGTAATGGTGGTGTTTGTACTGTTAATGGATTTACATATTTATCAGTTAAAGACTTAATAACTCCTGGTACTTTTCTTAATGTACGTTTTAAGAAACCTTCTTCTCTTACAGGATTGCCTTCGTCATCTAATATCATGTTTCCTTTTCTATCTAGTTTGTAGTCAAATTTTTCTGGATCATATTCATTACCTCTTTCAAAGAAAAGTTTATCTTGAAAAGAATCTTTTACATTATCTAATTCATCGATTGGAAATACATAATCTTCGTTTAATCTAAATTTAAATTTAATATCTTCTTTGTTATCTCTTCTAAGTTGTGAATCAATTGTATCCACTTTTGTTTGAAACCTAGCTTTTGAATAATTAACCGGTGTAAAGTAACCATCTAATAAATTACTTCTTAGTTTTCTACTAACACCCGCTTTCTTTAAAATACCACTGATGTCATCTTCACTTAAATCTAAAAGTTTTAAATCTTGTATTCTAATATACATATCTTTTTGTATTCTAAATGCTTCTTCTTGCATGTCTCTAAAAGTTTTAACTTGATCCATTGGTGTATTGTCGGCGTAATTATTTACATTATAAAATTTTTCATTTTCATCAACAGCTCTTAACATTCTGTTCATGTCAGATGCAAAGTATCTTAAATCTTTTTTAGTATCTATTCTTATAATTCTAGTACCTGCGAATAAAGCAAGTAATTCATCTTTTAAATTTAATGGTTTACCACCTTTTGTTAAATCTTTTCCTATCGCACCTTCTATTTTATCTGCACTAACAAATACACCCGGCTTGACACCATCTAATATATAAGCAAATGATTTTGCAAACTTATCTCCTATACTATCCGATGAAGCATATACCGTACCACCTTGATCTTTTTTACCATTTCTAACAGTCACATCTAATACTCTATCGTAACCTAGTGGTTCTGTTATAAACGGAGATAAGAAAGTCATGACAGGTCCATCCTCTGCAAACATAACGCTCATCACATAATCATCTGTCTCTTGTGGATTTAATTTTTGTTCGTTAGCTTGGTTTATTGCAGCTTCAAATGGAGCCCATAAACTATCGTATGGTGAAAAGTATGAAAAGTTTATAGCTGCAGACTCTCCATCTTTCCAACCTGTAACAGGTAAAAGGTTTGAGTTTCTATCCCATGGTGCAGCAGAAGATCTTTTATACGCATCCCACTGTGCGTCTGTTGTGTTTGTTAGAAACTGTGCAAGTTGCACTAGTCCAGTTCCTGTTGCATAACTTGTCATGAACGCACCAAGTAATCTACGTAAACCCATCTGTCTTATTGCAGCGTTACTGCTTGATGTTTCTTTTAAACCTATAGATACAATGTTTGCACCTGTTCTAAGTATCTCTGCAGGGAAAGATATAAAAGCACCCAAAGGTAGTTTTCTTAAAGCTTGTATAGCCGGCGGTACTTTAGAATATGTTGGATATGTATTTCTAATTAAGTATGCAGATATTTCATCTAGGTGATCATCAAAATTTTTGATTGCACCAGTGATTGGATGATTTGGTGTAAATGTTTCACCCATCTCATCATACCACCTTTTAACATCATCTATGTTTTTCAATGCACCATTTAATTGTGATCTTGAGTATTCGTAACCAAAGTGTTTCCATAAATTATCGCCACCTGCATACAGTCTTGCAACTTTATCTGTTGGTGCCATCTTAATTAATTTATCAAACAATTTATCAGAAGTTCTAATTTGTTGATTTTTAATTTGATCCATGATTGCTTTTAACTCTGATGCTACAACGTTTTCATCCCATACACCAAGACGTACCAACTTTTCTACGTAGTTGTTAAATGCAACTTCATCTATATTCTTTTGTCCTGCTTTGAATATATCATCTAATACTATCTTCATTGCATTAGTAACACTTGCTTGACCACCGATGTGTCCATTCATCAATGCAAAGAATGCAGCTGATGTTACGTTTCTAACTTGTGTTTGTGGTGAGTATAAAGTTTTACCAACCTGTACTAAAACTTTACCTTGCATGATTTCTCTATAGATAGGAATATTAATTAAATTATCTAATACACCACCTGTTCCTTGAAACATTTGTACATAATCAGGGTCTGCATATAATTTTAATAAATCTGACTTCATGTGTGGTCCAAGTCTAGGCATTTTACCTATAACTTGTGGTGTTAATACACCTTTGTTAATTGCTTCTTCAGAACTTCTAAATAGCCAACCATTTTTCAAACCTGATTGTGCCATAAAATCTGCCGCTCGTTTATTAGCCATTGCAGATATCATTTCAGCTGTAGTGCCACCAACTGTTGCTTTTAAATTTTTTTCTGGTCCTAACAATGTTTTAATTGCTTGAGGTAATTCTTCACCTGTTTTCAATAATTTATAATCTTTAAATCTTAAAAGTTTACCAATTTCTTTTAATGATTGTAGTGGACTTCTACCTTCAGCTTTACCTGCTCTAAGAACAGCTTCTACCATCATCTTACCAGATTCTTTGTAAGCTTTTTCTAAATTCATATTAGGAAAGTCAGCTTCAGCTCGTAGTCTTGTATCTTTATTTTTTCTCACCACATTTTTAGTTACCCAATCTATTGCATTATTATATATTTTTTCATCGGGAGCATAGTTTGGATTTGTAAATGTTGCAAAAGATCTTACTAAATAATCTTTAACTCTATTTACTTCTATCTTTTCTAAACTTTTAGTAATATCATCAGCTTCTTTCTTTTTAGGCAAAGCTTTTTGAAACTCTCTCATTATGTTTTTTATTTCATTTTTTAAATCAACAGCTAATGATTGAAAACCTTCAGGTAATTCTTCTTTTTTTAATTGGCCTCTTAAAAATTCTTCTACTTGATCTAGATAATGTTTTTGTAATGCAGGTGAGCTTGTGGCCTCATCATAATTATTTTGAAATTTTTTAGCTAAATCATATGCTTTTCTTTCTAGACCTTCCATAGTTCTGTCTAATTTTCTAGCTCTACCTTTTATAAACAACATAGATTTCTCTGACACACCTTCAATATCTTTTGGTGCCTTACCAAAAGATCTAAAATAAGAAAGCACATTATCTAAACGTTTTATAACTCTTTTTTCTCTGGAAGGGTTTGTTACAGAATACAATCTCCATTGTTCGAATGGAGGCAATTGTTTTACAATTTTACCTGAGAATGTAGACACAATACTAGGCGCTAATACTTTTGTTAACGCAAAGTCAGTTGCGTTTCTAACTAACTTAGAACTACCGGCTACAACTGGTTTTACAGCTTCTCTTGATCCAATATAAGATATAGGTCTGAATACTGCAGTGTTTATTCCTTTTGCTCCTAGTTTAGCTGTTGTCTTTACAAATGGTGCAAGACCAAACTTATAACCAAGTTGTAATCCTTTACCAACTAGTGGAAAACCACCACCTATTAATACACCTTCTTGTCCATATTTTATTTTATTTCTAAACTCAGCTGCTGCTTTTTCTCTACCACTTAAATTTTTTGTAGATTCTGGTTCAAAGAAAAAAGATTGTCTACCAGGTTCTGATGCAAGAAAGTCAGTTGCGCCCACAACTGTAGCACCTTCTAACATTCTAGATGCTATTTTACTTACCTTTCTTTTTTTACCGCCTTTGATTCCATCAACTACTTTTCTAATTTTACCGACTGTTTTTGTTCTATTTAATACTTTTTGTATTATACCACCTGGTATTGCAAACTGTGTCATCAAACCAACAAGATCACCTCTCCATGTTTCAGGTTCCTCTGGTTTTTTATCTTTCATCATTTTATCAAATTCAGTTAAGAAATTTGTATCGAAAGCATAATCTAAACCACTAAATAAGGTTGTGCCAACTCCTGCTTGAAGATCATAAGCACCTGTGTTAACCCCTTTTCTAATTTCATCTAGTATGGATATGTAATCTTTTTCTTCACCATCTTTTAACAAATCCATAGAATCTACAGGCTTGTCATATTTTTTTGACATAACCTTATCTAAAAATAATTTTAAGTTTGGTGATCCTTGAACAATAAATCTAGCTAAACTTTTATCTTCTTTTTGAAATGGATTTAAAGGTTTTAAATATCTGACTGGTGGTGTAGGTTCTGTTATACCTTCTAATGCTTTAAGAAAAGAACTTTGAACTTGATCAAGTTCACGAACTTTACCTGGTTTTGTTTTTTCTATTTGTTTTTGATCTTCTTGATCTTTCTTAAATCGCTCTAAAGCAGTTTCGGCCATATTATGCCTCCTGCGGTAATACTAAATTAACACTGTATTTTTGGTTAAACATGTCCACGTCTTGTTGTGTTGCAATAGTTGCAAAATCTTCTAAAGCCTCTGGACTAGCCGCTATTAATTTTACTATATCGTCACCTATTTCTTTTGGTAATCTAGCTCTCAACGTATCAAAGTCTATTTTAGGTCCTTCATTTCTCTGTGGTGTTGACATCACATCTCCACCCATTTCATATCCTGCTCTACCACCGTCAGCCATTGCTTGAAAATCTGGAAACTTACCTGTTCTAAAAAATTCCATGTAGAAACGATTCATGTCTTCCAATAATTTAGTATCATCATCTCCTCCAGGATACATTGGTGTTCCGTCTGGATTTTTTTTATCAATAAGATTTGTTTTTATTTTTCTTAAAATTCTTTGAGTATAATCTGCGTCACCCAATAGAGATGATCTTACTTCATCACTTTTAGTTAATTGTTCTATTCTTAATTTTTTCTTATCTAACAATAATGAATCCTCAGATGTAAATTGATCTGGTGTGTTAACTTTTTTATTTTCTAATTTAAATATAATATCCATGGTGTTTTCAATATCATCAGCTATTTGTAGTTTAACACCTTTTTTAGCAGCCTCTTCACCAGTTCCTTCTGCAGCAGATTCTGCAATGTCAATGTTTCCTTCTAATAATGTTTTAAATAAGTCAGCTTCTGCAGCTCGTTTACTTAATCTTTGTTGATCTATATCTTCAAATAATTGTTGTGTTGGTTCTTTCGCTGCTGCAGCTGCTGTAGCTAAAAAACCACCTTGAGGTGGTCTACTTGCAAGATCTAAACCAAAGTTAATTAAAAATCTTGACAGTCCTTCACCTTTAGGTCTTTCAAAGTATGGTTGATATGCTGCACGAACATCTGGGTCCATGGCTTGCTGTCTACTTTGTGTTACCAAATCTGCCATGTTGTATGGTAAATTTTGAGAATACTTACCGGGTCCGTCTACTAAACCTCTTTTAGGTGTATCTAAACCAGAGGTGATACCTTCATTGGCAGAGCCACCCATTCTAAACATCGGTCTTTTAAGTGTTCTGTTCATTACGCTGGTAATCCTGCAAAACCTCTAGCACCTTCACCTAACGCTCTGTATATACCAGCTCCTGTTGAAGCTATACCTAACGCTGTCTGTATCGGTGTAGGGTTTGGTATGTTTGTTGTTTGTGTTTGTCCAGGATAACCGCCCATGATTCCAGTCACAATGTTTGCAAATCTATCTACTTGCTCTTGTGGTTGGAACGCAGCTTGTCTGACAGCTTCTCTTTGAGCATCTAATCTACCTTGTGCTAATCCTCTATCCAGCGCGCCCAGCTGACCTAAAGTTCCAACATCTGCTCGTTGTAATCCTGGTACTAATTGTGCCAGACCTTGTTGTTGATTAAATCTTTGTGCAGCTAATTGCTGTGCTTGTCCAAATCCTTGTTGTAATAATTGTGCTTGTAGTAACGCTCTGTTTCTGTCACTACCTGTTCTAAATTCTGATTGTAATACACCTTCTCTACCTCCACCAAATGCACCAGAAGCTACAGCACTGTCCCTGATCCGTTGTTCTTGAGCCTGTGCTTGTCTATCAAATTCATTTAATGTTGTATCAATAACTTGTTGTTGATACGGTGACATAAATTGTTGTGCAACTTGTGGTGAAGTTGCAGCTGCTGCTGCGGCTTGTGCTTGTTGTATAAATGGTTGAAACGAACCGAGTCCTGCTTGTGCTCTTGTTCTCGCTTGTTGTTCTAATGTGCTTAAACCTGCAACTTGCGGTGCAAGTCCTGCTAAATTTTGTTGTCTTGTTGTAAATGCTCTTGCAGCGTCTTGTCTTGCTTTAAAACCTGCAGCTGTTTCACCTGTTTGTTTTGTTAAACCAGATATACCTGTTGTAACTATAGGTATACCCGTTTGAGCCGTTACTTGTGTTGCTAAATCTTTACCTAAATCTTCTACAAATGGTGCGGGTCTTGCTACTGTTGTTTGCGTCGACATTATATGACTTCTCCTAGTCTTTGTGATGTTTGAAACATTTTTCTAGCGCCTTCTAAGCCTTGCGATTCTTCAGATACTTCACCTCCGGCTTCGAGGTTTTTCATCATGTTATACATAACTTCTGCGCCTTTGTCTATATTTCCATCACCAGCATTTCTTACAGCATCTGCTGTAAATACAAACTCATTTTTGGATAATCTAGCAGGCACATCGTCAGCTCTTTCCATTCTACCCATTTCTACAAAACCGCCTGTTTCTCTATAATCCTTTTCCATACCATCCATGTCTATTAGTGGCATAGTCTTCTTGGCTACAGGTTCTACGTTTCCACCTTTTTGAAAACCCTCTTTGTATAATTTTTCGAATATATCAAATTTTTCATCGTAAGCAGGATTATCTTTCGCCATAGAGGGATCTGCTCCATACAGTTTTTTAAAACCTTTATATAAAGGACTTTTAGCTAATTTTTTCATATCTTTTTCACTCATCACAGCACCCGCTTCACCGTATCCTATTCTACCACCGTCAGCAGCGAATTGACTACCCTCGAATCTTGGAGCCATGAAAGCATATGGATTGTTTCTTATTCTAGGTATATCAATACTTGGTCCTCTGTATGGGTCTTGTTCTTCTTCTTCCTCACCTGTTCCAAATAATAATGGTAATGCAGAAACTATTCCTAATGTTTTCATAGGACTTAAATTAGCTAAAGCAAAGTCTGTTGCTCCTTTTTTAAGAAATAATTTTTGTAATAGACCTTGAGTAGGACCTTTTCCTATCGCGTCTGGAACTCCTGGTATTCCTTTTGTCCCCATTAAAAATTTTCCAAAAGAACTTCCCGCTAAACCCTTAAATGGACCCATACCAGCTAAACCAAATCCTGCTCCTATTAAAGCAGCTTTACCTATTGGTGACTTTACAATTTTCTTAACACCTTTTGTAACTGATTTTACAAGTTTACCTAGACCATACATCTGTCTACCCATTTGATCCATAGAGCCATCAGCAAAACCACCTATAATATCTGTGTTCATGATACCACCACCCATTGCAGGAATTCTACCTCCATCTGCAAATTTAAATTCAGAACCAGCAAATCTTATAGCTAAAGCTTTTTTTATGTCATCTTCATCTTCCTCTGATGTAGTTGTTGTGGATGCTGTGGTTGTAGGGTCTGCTTGAGGAACAGGTTGATTGTCCGGTCCCTCACGACCTCCTACAATATTACCTTGTGAATCTCTAAATCTACCTCCTAGTGGATTACCAAAAGCATCTATTTTTCCTGCAAGTCTGTCTGCCATGTAATCTTGATATTTTTCTTCTAGTTCATCTTCAGTCATAGTAAAACTTAATCCTGGAATTTTACCTGCTCTAATTACATCTTCAAAAAATTTTCTATTTTTACCTGCTGTGTAATCAGAAAATGTTTGTATAGGTTTTTGTAAATATGAAAACGGACCAAAACTTGGAACTGAAACTGTTGGTCTTTTTGCTTTAAATATTTCTAAACCTCCTCTATCTCCACCTCCCGGTCTAGTTGGTTCGTCCAAAACACCGCCTACTTTTATTGTATTACCAACCCTGGCTTGTTCTCTAACATCCATTGGTGTTGCTTTTTTTGGTAACGACGTTTGTCTTTGAAATTGTTCTTTACTTGGACCTTCTCTATTGTTACCCGGTTTATCTTTACCCGGTTTATCTCTACCAGGTCTTTCAACATCTCTACTCGGACCACCTTGATACCCACCTGGTCCACGATATCCTGGTCTTTTACCGTCTGCTGGTTTGTTTACAAGTTGTTGATATTGTTGTGCGTTTGTTATTGCCATCGTACTATTATATTATAATTTTGAATCTCCTCCAAGTGGTAATGCCTCTACTGTTACTTTGACATCTCTTCTGATATCGTCAGCTACAGTATCTGTGTTTGGATCTTGCACATCTTGCATTGCCTCCGCGTCTGAGTTATACTCTTTGCCTGTTTTCATATTAGTTAATGTTACCTCACTTTGAGGTGTAATAATCTTGACTGGTTTACCATCTATTATTTCGTATCTGTATGATGCTTCTTGTTCTATGAATGACATATTAATCCCTATTTATCTCTAGTATTGATGCAATAACGTGTAATTCGTTTGCATCTGCTGCTTGTGCCTTTAATACCTCATTTTCTTCTAAAATTAAAGGGTGAGTTAACAGCTCTGTTGTTGCTTTTGAGGCTATTGCTTTATCTTTGAATAGATTAAATATTGCAGAGGAAGCATTCGTTATGGTGAAAGTTATCGTGGTCCCTGATCCGGCGTCCTCGGATACTAGAATACTTTTAATTATAGCTCTAGAATCAGACGGTGCTGTATATA
>Ga0209348_1001540_pt1 | contig 11160 bp, 15 predicted proteins | sample ETNvirenome_2_30_FD_184065 | JGI IMG/M metagenome (GOLD analysis project Ga0209348, IMG submission 184065) | Marine viral communities from the Pacific Ocean - ETNP_2_30 (SPAdes) (version 2) | ecosystem: Environmental > Aquatic > Marine > Oceanic | place: Pacific Ocean | collected 2013-06-22 | reverse complement strand
TCACTTTCACCATCGCTCTTCAGAAGGTAATATCTCATATCTAGGTTGTCCATATGAAATGACATGGAGTGATTTTGAAGACCAGAAAGGATTTCATATATACGATACAGAAACACGCGAGTTGGATTTCGTACCTAACCCACTACAAATGTTTTATAAGTTTTCATATGATGATGCTGATATGACCATCGAAGGTCTAGATGATATCGACTTTTCTGTTTTCGACAGTACATATGTCAAATTGATTGTCAAGAACAAAACCAACCCATACCTGTTTGACTTATTCGTTGACCGTATTGAGAAAGCAGGGGTACAAAATTTACAAGTCATCGAAGATGTTTTAAACCTTGACATGGACGATGAAAGTGGTATAATTGATGAAGCTAAATCTACTATTGAGATGCTAGAGGGTTACGTTGACCAAATTGAGACTGCGGTCAGCAAACGAAAACTTAAAGGTCTGTTCAATAGTCTATACACTGAGGCTCTAACTCTGGAGTAAATATTGATTACATTTAAATGCATTCGGTATAAGAATATCCTAAGCACAGGAAATGCTTTTACCGAGATTGATTTTTTGCGAAACAAGACAACACTGATTATTGGAGAGAATGGCGCTGGTAAAAGCACAGTGCTTGATGCATTGTCTTTTGTGTTGTATGGCAAACCATTCCGCAAGATTAATAAACCACAACTGGTGAACTCTATCAACGAGAAGGGTTTGCTGGTTGAGGTTGAGTTTGATGTTGGCAAGGGTTCATATCTCATTCGTCGTGGCATCAAACCCGGTATTTTTGAGGTGTATCAGAATGGCAATCTGATTAGTCAGAATGCATCTGTGCGTGACTATCAAGATTATCTAGAGAAGAATATTCTCAAGATGAACCACAAATCATTTAGTCAGGTTGTGGTTCTAGGCTCATCCACCTTTGTGCCATTCATGCAACTCACTGCCGCACAGCGTCGTGAGGTCATTGAAGATCTACTAGACCTACAAATCTTCTCTACTATGAATACACTTCTCAAAGAGCGTATGTCTGAAAACAAAACAGACATTCGTGAGATTTCATATCAGATTGACTTGATTGATGAAAAGATTGAGATGGAGAAGAAACATCTAAATACTATGGTGATTAACCATAGAAAGACTATCGATGTTAAGAGACAACAAATTTCAGACTTTGAAAAAAAGACTTCAGACGAGAGCGAAAGACTTTCGGGACTTCAAACTCAAATTAGAACTTTGGAAGACCGAATCTCAGATAAGGACTCTACTGAAGGCAAGAAAGGAAAAGTTGTTGACGGACTAAAGACACTGCAACAGCGAGTCAAGAAGTACAATAAAGAGATAGACTTCTTTCATGACCATGAGAACTGCCCTACTTGTCAACAAGATATTTCTATTCACTTCAAAGAAGAGGCCGTCAAGTCTCGTAATGAAAAACTGGTTGAGGCAGTAGAGACTATTGAGGCACTACAGAAAAAACGTGGTGAGTTAGAGTCAAGACTAGAAGAGATTGTAGAGGTTACAAAAGAAATCTCTGATTTGAATAGTCAAGTCTCTGACCACAATCGTAACATCTTTACCTACAACGAGTTTATTTCTTCTCTTAACAAAGAGATTACTGAACTATCAGAGAAGGTAGATGAGGTGAAGAATAATGGTACTAGCATCGACGAGTTGAAAGAACAACTAACCAACTATCAAAAGCGCAAGACTGAGTTGACGGAGGAACACACGATGTTTCGTGTTGGTTCTGATATGCTCCGTGACTCGGGCATCAAGTCTCAGATTATCAAACAATACATCCCGGTCATTAACAAGTTATGCAATCACTATCTACAGCAACTAGGCTTCTTTGTCCAATTCGAGCTCGACCAGAACTTTAATGAAAAAATCAAGTCAAGGTTTCGTGATGAGTTTAGTTACGACTCGTTTAGTGAAGGTGAGAAGATGCGTATTGACCTGTCTCTTCTATTCACATGGCGAACCGTTGCAAAACTAAGGAACTCTGTCTCAACTAATCTTCTTCTGATGGATGAGGTATTCGACTCAAGTCTAGACGGCAATGGTACTGAAGAGTTCTTAAAGATACTTGAGGGCTTGACAACAGATACAAATTGCTTTATCATAAGTCATAAGGGTGATGTAATCATAGATCGCTTTAGACATATTGTAAGATTTGAAAAACATGGAAACTTCTCAAGGATAGCAGCATAATGGATAAACTCTCACTCACGAATGAACTTCTATACACACCTACAGTAAATTTCGATTTCTACAATCCACCCGTGAGTCCTGCTGAGTTGGTAGATGCTATGGCAGAACTCATGTGTGAGAAGGGTGGTATTGGTCTTAGTGCTAATCAATGTGGGTTGCCATGGTCAGTATTCATCATTGGAAATCCTGAGAATCGTGAGTCTATTATTCCTGTGTTCAATCCTATGATTGTAAGTTATTCTGATGAGGAAGAGTATGCAGAGGAGGGTTGTCTCTCGTTTCCTGGTTACCAACTAAGAGTAAAGCGACCAACAGAGATCAGAATTAGAATGTCAACTGTTGACGACAAGAGGGATACGGCTCGTTTTAATGGCCTGACCGCCCGTGTCGTCCAGCATGAGATGCAGCATTTACGCGGTGAAGATTTCAGAAAGTCAGCGCGGCGACTAGATAGAGAACGTGCCGATAACAAGTACAAACAATGGTTACGGAGACAAAAACGTGCGGCGTGAGAAATATGTTATACTATTTTATCTGTACTCAGATCCTATAACTAAACTTCCTAATATTCCACATAATGTCTGGAGAACAGAATTCTGTGGTCTTAGTAAAAAACAAAAATTGAATGACACTCCACCAGAAGTGAGAAAGGATATCAAGTGGGCTTTTGCTGAGTATATTCATCGTATTAAAGCAGAGTTTCCGTTTAAGAAAAGTAAAGACACTGAGGATGATATCGGAAAACTGTTTTTGAAGTTTGTAAATAAGTCTACTGAAAATGAAATTCAGTATGACTTTTCTTTCAACCTTAGAGATGAGGAAGGTGAACCACTTGATCCACCATTCAAAGTGTCATCTAACATAGATGAAAAGTTTGACTATAGGTATAAGTATGAAAACAATCCTTTGGGAGTTATCAACAAATCTCATGCGTATAATAAAGTAAGCGATTATTTTCAAGAGGAAAATCGTATGGATTGTGGCTCTAATAGTGTTGACTCACCATTAGAGATTTGGTGTAATAAGGATAAGTTGGCACAGATGAATTGGCACTGGTGGCGTGAAGGTGCTGTTAAAACTTGTAATATTGATGAGAAGCGTATCAGGTCTGGTTTCAGACTCGGCACCTACATTGCAACTCAGTTTAGACCAATGGCAGCAAAGACCATCTTTGATAAGTATGAGGCAGTAAACGTAGTAGATACAAGTTGTGGATGGGGTGACCGTTTAGCAGGGTTCTATGCAAGCGAGTCTACAAAACTTTATGTGGGTTGCGATCCTAATCCTGCTGTGTTTAAGGCTTACAAAAAACAGTGCAAGTTCTATGAGAAAACTTTAGAAGGTAAATTATTTGAACCTGACATCATTGATGAAGAAAAATATTTTGAACTTAAAGGAGTAAACAAGACTGTAAAGATTTGGAACTTACCATCCGAGGATGTTGACTGGAGTCAATACTACAATACCTTTGACCTTTACTTCTCATCACCGCCATACTTTGATACCGAAAAATATGGTCAAGGAAAAGATGGAGATGAAAATCAATCTTGGTCTAGGTATCAGACATTTGAAGAATGGAAAGATTTTTTCTTTGGTGTTACGAAAAAAGTTTACAAAACTCTTCAGTTGAACGGAAAAATGATTATAAATATAATTGAACCTCGCACAAAGAAAGGCACCCGCTATAATCTTTGTGACGACATGGTGGATGAAATAGAAAAAACCACTAACTGTGTTTATGAAGGCAAACTAGGCCTCCGTATGATGGGACGCCCTAATGCTGAAAGAAAACCATATCCAAATATAGGAGTGTTTGGATATGGTAAACCTGAACTCCAGGGCTGCGTGATTGAACCGATTTGGGTATTTAAGAATGAAGTTAGGAAAGTGTGAAGATTTTGATGATGTATGGTCTGTTTTCCAACAGAACAAGCAGTGGTTTCCCCATGTCAGGTCTTCTCATATCAAGAACAGACTTAATCTAGACCTGCCGTCTAAAGGCAGCGTCATCTGGCAAGATGGCGTTGTGATAACTTATCAGGTCTATAAGAAGAAACGCAAGATATCAGCTAACAGCGATATAGTCTTGAATGCTGGAGATTGCGTGATTCATCAAATTGTTGCACGAGACAAGGGGAATGGTTCTGCTTTCAAAGTTATGAAAGAATTTCTTTTTTCTATTGACAAAAATATCTATCTTACTGTAAGATCAGATAACGTGGTTGCAAACAAATTCTATGAGAAACTTGGTATGCAAATTGTAGGTAAAACATATTGGGGTAAAGAAAGTATCCCAGGAAAGGTTTGGAGGTTTTCAAATTAATGCCCTTAGATAATAATGAAGACAGAGTAGTATATGATATTTCAAAGTTGCCTGATAATTATGAGGCTTACTTATATTTGTATACAGTCACATTTGATGGTCATGAAAAAAAGTATGGTGGGTATCATAAAGGTAAATGGGATGGTACTTACAACCACTCTTCTCAAAATGAAGAATTTGTACAGCATTTAGCAGAAGCTGAAAAAGTTAAATTCGAAATCTTAGAGACTGGTTATGACTACGATATGAAAACTAAAGAACACGATTTCTTGCATGAGAATAATGCTAAAAACTCAGAGGATTTCTATAATAATAATAATGGCGGTGGTAAAGGTGTAACTACTAATCGTCATTGGAAAAGATTACTTAAAAAGATACGGAGATGTAAATCTTTACAGAGTAAAATCCGAAAAGTTCCTGTTTCTGAATTGAAAAAATATAAGAAATATCAAGTCAGATCATCCGATGATTCTGATGCGATGGAGGATATCGCTAATCGACTAAAACTTGAACAGGGCAATACAGACCATTTAATGGTTCATGTTCTTGAAGATTTCTACGGAACTGGTAAACATCTCATTATTAATGGCAATCATACAATATTGGGTGTGATACACGCAGATTATAAACATGATGTAAAACTGAACACTATGTTTATTCCTAAAAGTGAATGGAAATTTCTTGTTGGTAAAAAAGAAGGAGTAATCACTAAAGCTGTAAGAATGTTGGCAAATGGTCTAAATCCAAACGAGAAGCATCGCAGTTTAGGGACCAGAAAAACAGAAGTAGTGAAAGAAATTTATGAATCAAAGATTAACGATGGCATTGAATTTGATTCACCAAGACACATGGAAGACTTCATGGGGGATCCTTGGTTTTTTACGCCAGAGCAAGTAGAAAAATGTCAGGAAGATGCAGCAAAACAATATAATCGACATGATTATAAACTTACGGGGAAGAAATACAAAAGTGAAAAAACATTACAGAAAGAAGTAAAAAATTTAGCTGCTGGATATAATAAGCAAAAAAATACCATTGCTGTTTCTTTTAGTTCTGGTAAGTTAGATATTGGTAAGATAGTCCATAAAACTTATGAGGTAAAAGACAAACTAGAAAATCCAAAACAACTTGTTTTGTGTATTTACCATCCAATTCCTGGCATAAAAGACCCTGTGGCTGCATGGCAGACTAAAGTAAAAAAACCTCAAAATGATAAACTTCTATATAAATTAATACAAGAGGATTGGGGTATAACTGTAAAGTATCACTTTATCGAAGCTCTAGAATCTGACGTTACAGAAACAGCTTGACAACCCCTAACACATGACATATAATGGTTCATTACATCAATAGGAGTGAACATGATTGAATATAAATTTGATGAAGACCGCTTAGTGCGTGAGTTGAAGACATACATCGATAGCACCTACGGCGCTCATTATAGTCAGTCTAAGTTCCAAGCAACAGAGTTTATCTTTGACATGGGTCATGTTCAAGGACTTGGTTTCTGTCTTGGAAATGTTCTGAAGTATGCACAACGATATGGAAGAAAGGAAGGATACAACAGAAAAGACTTGATGAAGGTCTTACACTATGCTATTATGGCTTTATATTTACATGACACTGAGAAGGATGATTAAATAATGGAAGTTGAAATTACTGTTGAACAACTACAAGAAAGAAAGATTATGGTTGCTACACCCATGTACGGTGGTATGTGTGGTGGTCAGTATACTAAGTCTTCAGTTGACCTTGGTCAGCAAGCTGCCAAGTATGGATTAGATATTGGTTTCTACTACATCTTCAACGAATCACTTATCACACGCGCGCGTAACTATTTGGTTGACGAGTTCATGCGTTCGCACTATACTCACCTGATGTTTATTGATGCAGACATTGGGTTCGATCCACAGGACGTACTATCGCTCGCTGCAATTGCTGACCCAGACAGTGACAAAGAAATTGTGTGTGGTGCATATCCAAAGAAGACGATTGCTTGGGAGAAGATTAAGCGAGCAGTTGATAAGGGTGCTGCTGATGAAAATCCACAAGCACTCGAAAACTATGTCGGTGACTTTGTGTTTAATCCGGCACCTGGCGTATCTGAGATTCGTATCAACGAACCAGTCGAGGTGCTAGAGGGTGGCACTGGGTTCATGATGATTCAGAAGTCTGCGTTCGAGAAGTTTGGTAATGCACACCCTGAGTTGCTATACACACCAGACCATGTACGAACTGAGAACTTTGATGGGTCACGACAAATCTATGCCTACTTTGATACAGTGATTGACCCTAAGTCTAATCGGTATCTGTCAGAAGATTATATGTTCTGTCAGTGGGCTCGTGATCTAGGAATCAAAGTATGGATGTGTCCATGGATGCGATTGAAGCATATGGGTACATACATCTTTGGAGGCGACCTTGCCTCACTTGCCAGCGTTGGCGTAACCGCAACCGCAGACGTATCTGCACTTGGAAAAGAAAAGGCACTAGCATAATGGAGAATATGATGAAACTATCTGAACAAACTGTTGAAGTGCTACAAAACTTCTCATCTATCAATAACTCACTTGTATTCAAGAAAGGCACTGTGCTTCGTACCGTGTCTCCACAAAAGACCGTACTTGCTGAAGTAGAGGTGGGCGATAACTTCTCACGCGACTTTGGTATCTATGACTTGAGTCAGTTTCTATCAGCACTTACTCTTGTGCAAGACCCAGACTTAGATCTTGGTGAACAAGGTATGACTATCAGCGATGGTAATGGCACCGCACTAGACTATCGGTATGCTGATCCTAGCATGATTGTTCAACCACCTGAGAAGGCACTAACACTTCCTGACCTTGATGCATCATTCACATTACAAGACTCAACTCTTCGTGATGTGCTACAGGCAGCCCGCGTTCTAGGTGTTCCTGATATTATCGTCAAGGGTGATGGTTCACAGATTACCATTAGTGCTGGTGACTCTAAAAATAGTTCTATGAACACATTCTCGAAAACTGTTGGCACCACCACAGATGAGTTCACTCACATCTTTAAGGTTGACAACATGAAGATGATGGTGCTAGAATACAATGTTGAGATTTCCAGCAAGGGCATCTCTAAGTTTTCTACTGCCGATGGTCGTGTGACCTACTTCGTTGCAACAGAGTCACGGAGTTAGTATGGTAGAAAAAACAGAACTCTATATGTCACTTAGAATTCTAGGTGAAGAAACTACTGCTTCTCGTCTACACGCGGAAGACGTAACCTGGAATGATCTTATGAGTGACTTCATCTCATTACTCACTACGGCTGGATATCAAATTAAAAGCAGAGTGATTGAGGTTGATGAAAACGGTCGTGTCGTATCTGACAAACATCGTGGTTTAGACAGACTGTATTATGATGAAACACCGGACGGAGCGTATCGGTAAATGTTGAAAGGTTTATTATGTCAGATTATCTATGGGTCGAACACTATCGACCAAAATCTATCAAGGAGTGTGTGCTACCTCAAAATCTAAAAGACGTATTTCAAGCGTTTGTCGATCAAAAACAAATACCAAATCTTCTTCTCAGTGGCGGGCCGGGTGTCGGTAAAACTACCGTTGCCCGCGCTCTGCTAACTGAGTTGGACCTTGACTACATTGTCATCAACGGGTCTATGAAGGGTAACATCGACACACTACGAACTGAAATCCAGCAGTTTGCTTCATCTGTATCTTTCAATGGCAAGCGTAAGTATGTTATTCTTGATGAAGCAGACTATCTAAATCCACAGTCTACACAGCCTGCTCTTCGTAACTTCATGGAAGAGTTCTCCAACAACTGTGGTTTCATCTTGACTTGTAATTTCAAAAATCGTATCATTGAACCACTACATAGTCGATGCTCTGTTGTAGAGTTTAATATCAGTAAAAAAGATCTCGCTAGTCTAGCACCTCAGTTTATGAAGCGTGTTGAGAATATTCTGAAGATGAAGGGTATTCAATATGACCAGAAAGTCATCGCTGAATTGATGATGAAGCATATGCCAGACTGGCGGCGTATACTTAACGAACTTCAACGATACTCTGTCACTGGTAACATCGACGTTGGTATTCTTACTAACATGAGTGATGAGTCCTTCGACTCACTAGTCAAGATGATTAAGAAGCAAGAGTTTACAGGTATTCGTAAATGGATCGTAGACAACTCTGATATTGAAACAGCAAGTTTGTATCGTAGTCTATACAATCATGCAAGCAAAAATATGAAGGCTGCCAGTATCGCGCAGATGGTTCTCATTCTTGCTAAGTATCAATATCAAGCGGCATTTGTTGTTGACCATGAAATCAATAATGTAGCGTGTCTCGTAGAACTCATGACAGACTGTGACTGGTCATGAACCCGTTTGACTTTGTAACTGATATCAATCTAGGCAAGAAGGATATCATCACCAACTCTGAAAACCCAGAACTAGCAGAAAGGACATATAACCCCTATCTAACAAACAAATCACTGTCATACTTCGTTGATACGGTTCACTATGCTAACGAGATGAATATGCATAGTGACCTAGACCATATCATGCAATATTCGTTTCTACTAAATATTGTGCGGAAACGTAAGCGTTTCTCTAAATGGCACAAAACTACTGATGATGAGGACTTGCAGGCTGTCATTGACTTTTATGGATACTCAGTCAAAAGAGCAAAGGAAGCACTCAAAATTCTTAGTGATGAGCAATTGGCAACAATAAAAGAAACGATGAGTAAAGGTGGTATGAAATGACAGACCTAACTACGATGGTTGAGGTACATCTCAAGAATGAAGATGACTTCCTAAAAGTAAAAGAGACACTAACTCGCATTGGTGTTGCATCTCGAAAAGATAGAAAGCTTTATCAATCCTGTCATATTCTACATAAGCAGGGTAGATACTTTATCGTGCATTTCAAAGAACTGTTTGCTTTGGATGGTAAACCATCTGACTTCCATGAGAATGAAGCAGACATTGCAAGACGCAACACGATTGCTAATCTACTGGAGCAGTGGGATTTGGTCACGCTTGTTGACGCAAGCAAGATTGCAGAACCACAGGCACCTTTAAATCAAATCAAAATCTTGCCCTACAAAGAGAAGGGTGAGTGGGAACTAGTAGCAAAATATAGTATTGGACGTAAAAAATAATTTGTGGAGAAGTGAAGTGGATATTGTACCTAATGTTAAATTTATGACTCGTGTTCGTGATGACTCTATTGACGGACCTAATCCTTACACCTGGAAAACTGTTACATCACATGAGTTGTTCTTAGGCAAACGTGTGGTTCTATTCAGTCTGCCGGGTGCATTTACACCTACCTGTTCGACCTTTCAACTTCCAGGCTTTGAAGAAAATTACGATAAGATTCTTTCTAGGAGTATTGATGAGGTATACTGCATCAGCGTTAATGACTCGTTTGTCATGAATGCTTGGGCAAAGTCACAGGGTATCGAAAAGGTAAAAGTCATTCCAGATGGCACTGGCGAGTTCACTCGTTTCATGGGTATGCTTGTCGATAAAAGTCATCTAGGGTTTGGCATGCGCTCATGGCGATATATGTGTGTGTTACAAGATGGTGCCATCGAAAAGATGTTTCATGAGCCCGGTATCAACAACACAGGCGATGATGACGATCCTTATGGTGAGACTACGCCAGAACGAATGGTTCAATATCTAGGAGGATAATCTATGTTTGGTAAACTTGAAGTCGATGATAAGCAAGCGATATCAGAGCATCGTACTCGCACTATGCTGCTAGAAGCAAGTAGGTTGCACTTTGAATCATACATTCATAAGCACCGTGCTAACATTGAGGTGCTTCTACGTCATACAGTCGGTCTAGCAGAGCATCCTGACATCATGGAGACGATTGAGAAGGAACTAGAGATTATGGCTGAATATGATGATAAATTAGAAATGCTGAAAAAATATTTCTAAAAGGGCTTGACATTTGCTTTCATATACATTATATTAGGTATGTAAATTGATGAAAGAGAGTGAATGACATGAACGCGATGAAGTTTGAAAAAGCCCATAAGAAAGCGATTGATATCGTAGACTCTTGGGTATCGACCAACACCGAGTGGGAAGTCATCATCATCAAAAATGTCAAAGATATGTATGAACTTTGGTTAGAAGATGACACGAAAGGTTTTCGTGATAACGAACTTATGGGTATCTACGATACTTTCGATATCGCAGTTCGGAATGCTGAATGCATGGTCGATGTATATGAACCTGCTTGGGGTAACCCTGACGATTGGACCCCGCGCGCTCGTGGATGGTGTGAATAAGGATGAATGTCATGCGTAACACTATTGCTAAAGACCTGCGTACATCTAAGTACGCAAAAAAAGTAGTTGCTTCTAAGAAGCACTACACTCGTAAACTCAAACATAAAGGTAACTAGATTATGAAGAACTATGTGAAGATCCTTGCCGTGAGTGCAGTCGCACTGTCTCTCGGCGCTTGTAATGTTGCCACTATTGCTCCCATGGCTGGTGCTGGTCTTGGTGGTGCTGGTGGTGGCGCACTCGGTAGTCAGTTTGGCAAAGGCAAAGGCAAACTGATTGCAACTGGCGTCGGCGCTCTGTTGGGTGCTTTCGGT
>Ga0209348_1001539_pt1 | contig 11165 bp, 19 predicted proteins | sample ETNvirenome_2_30_FD_184065 | JGI IMG/M metagenome (GOLD analysis project Ga0209348, IMG submission 184065) | Marine viral communities from the Pacific Ocean - ETNP_2_30 (SPAdes) (version 2) | ecosystem: Environmental > Aquatic > Marine > Oceanic | place: Pacific Ocean | collected 2013-06-22 | reverse complement strand
AAAACGATCACTTATTATTAACAGGTGATCCTGCACTTATAGGTGTTGCATGCTCTATAGTTTCTGATATTACAAATGGAAAATATAAATTGTTAAAGTGGGATAAACAAGAAAGAAAATATTATCCCATAGAAATTAATCTATACGAGAAAGGAGAAATAGATGACAATTGATTTTGAAAAAGACCAACAAGATGCAATGAAGAGAACTGATGGACTGCAATCACTTGCAGATCAAGTCGAGAAGTTAGAGTCATTAAATTCTAGACTAGAACTTCAAGAACAGAACCTAAAAAGTACAAAGACTGAAATACAAAAAGTCTCTGGTGATATCATACCAACTATGATGTCTGAGATGGGTTTATCAGAATTAAAACTTCAAGATGGTTCACATCTTAAAGTTTCAACGTCGTACCGTGCAACAATAACGGAGGCTAATAAAGCAACGGCGTTTAACTGGCTTCGTGATAATGGATTAGGTGATATCATTAAAAACGAGATAATGGTATCGTTTGGTCGTAACGAAGATAACAAGGCAGCAACTTATGCTGAACTTGCGAAGAGTCAGGGGTTTCAACCGACACAAAAGATGAAGGTGGAGCCCATGACTCTGAAAGCGTTAGTCCGTGAGCGTATTGAGGCAGGTAAAGAAATGCCAACGGAAATCTTTGGGATATTCTCAGAGAACAAGACAACAATAAAAAGGAACAAATAAACATGAACCAAGTAGCAGAAAAAAAAGAAGGAGCATTAGCAGTAAATCTATTTGAAGCTGATGCAAATCAAGGTGCTCAAAATATATCGCAAGAAGATCTTGCGTTGCCTTTCTTAAAAATTTTGGGCCAACTATCTCCAGAAGTAAATAAGAGAGATGGTAAATATGTCGAAGGCGCAGAGCCTGGCAAAATAATAAACACTGTCACTACTCAATTGTATGACACAATAGAAGTTGTGCCATGTCATTACAAAAGACAATACATAGAATGGCAAGATAGAGGTCAGAGCACTGGTGCTCCTGTAGCTATTCACGAGGCAGATAGTGATATTATTAGTCAGACCACTAGAGGTAAAGACTACAAAGATAGATTACCAAACGGTAATTATCTTGACAATACCGCTAATCACTTCGTATTGATTCTTGGAAAAACTCCGCAAACAGCGTTGATTTCAATGAAGTCTACTCAATTAAAAGTTAGTAGAAAATGGAATTCAATGATGATGGGAATCAAGATGCAGGGTAAGAACGGTTTGTTTACTCCGCCTACTTACAGCCACATTTATAAACTATCAACCGTTCAGATGTCTAATGACAAAGGAACATGGTTTGGTTGGGATGTAGCTAAAGTCGGTCCAGTACAAGATAAGTCAGCTTATGAGATGGCTAAATCTTTTGCTGTGAGCGTAGGTAAAGGTGAAGTAGAAGCTAAACCAGAAAATCAAGAAGTAAAGAAAACTTCAATAGATTTATAATATCCTAGGTAGTGGGCGTCTAAGCGAGAGTGGAGACGCCCATTTAACGTATGTTGGAAAGATTTATAAATATATTTGAAGGTTTAAATAGGGCTTACGGTACCTTTGTAAAAGGCAAATCTTCAGGGATCAAAGCAGAGGGACGTAATAATACTATAAGAGAACCCTTAACTAAACAACTTTGGCAGGATCATTTAGATGGTAAATATCCTTCCATAGGAGTTATGCCATTAAAAGATGATGGCACATGTAAGTGGGGGGCAATAGATATTGACCTACCAGAATTTGATTACGAAGATCTTTTAAAAACAGTTAGAAAACTAAAACTACCTTTGATTATGTTTAGATCAAAAAGTGGTTGTGCTCATGTCTATTTGTTTATGAAAGATTTCACAAATGCAATTGAAGTTCAAAAAGTTATGAAAAAATTTGCTGCTAAACTTGGAGTAGCAGATAAGTTAGATAGAATATATCCATTACAAACAGAAATAGATCCAAAAGATACAGGCTCTTATTTAAATTTGCCATACTTTAATCATGAAGAAGGTAGTAGATATGCATGGAATGATGAGTTTGAAGCTGCAACCATTGAAGAATTTTTTGAGATGTATGAAAAATACGTACAAGATAATTTAGGAAAATATTTAGTCGATGAAAAAATACCTAGAAAAAAAGAGAAAGCAAAAAGTTTAGAAGATTTATACATTCCATGTATGAAAAATTGTTTAAAAAGAAATGACAATAAAATACCTGCAGACATAGGTAGGAATGATTATCTTATGCACTGTTTTACATGGGCTAAGAGAGCAGAAAAACATGCAAAAGAAATACCAGAGTTTTCAAACTTTGATGCAAAAGATTTATTAAAATATTTTAATAAAAAAAGTATGGAGAGCCCTTTACCAGAAGATGAGATAGAGAAAACAATATTTAAATCAGAAAGTGTTGAGTACAAATATCTTTGCAAAAGACCAAACATACAAAAAGATTGTGATCCCACAGCGTGTAGATTTCATGTTTGTGGTATTAATAAAGAAGAAGCAGAGAAACTTGTAAGAGCAGAAGAGTTGTTCGGTACTATAACAGAATACACTAGTGAGCCTCCTGTATTTTTTGATGTTGTAAAAGTTGTTAAAGATTCTACTGAAAATTTAAAACAAGTTCGTGTAGAATTTACAGGGTCAGAAATCATTGATAAAAAATTATACTGCAACAAACTTTCAGATGCAGGTTACTTTCCCCCTAACGCTTTATATCAGATGAAGTCAGATGATTTTAGACAATGGCAACTACAAAGATTAACTAAAAGAAATATAGAAGAAGCAGAAGAAGAGACACAAAAGAAATATCAATTTGAATCTTTAATTTATGATTTTATAGAGAAAGCTACAGTTAGTGTTGAAAAACATAACATACAGTGGGGCACTTGTTTTTTTGATCAAAGACAAAAAACAATAGAGTTTAGATTAAAAGATCTAATGGATTACCTATCCTCTAAAAACGACAGAACATCATCTAGAAAGATATGTTTTGATCTTAAAAAGATAATGGAAGCAACAAGAAACAGAGGTGATTATCAGGACAAGGTAAGTAAAAAAAGAATCTCGTGTGTTACTTGGAAGTTTGCAGCAGACTCAAGTAAATTTGCAGTAACAATAAATCAAACAGCAACAAAACAAATAAAAAATGATAAAGATTAGAATAGCAGGACCACCAGGCACAGGTAAAACAACAAGACTTACAAAAATATTTTATGAACTGTTAGATAAATATTCTCCAGCAGATATTTTACTTATGTCTCATACAAAAACAGCCGCTAAAATTATCAGAGATAAGATACTAGAACCCGAAACTATATTAGAATATCAAAAAGAAACAGGTAAAGAAATATACTATAAGGTTCAAAATTCAAAAAAAACATTAGAACATAACGTTTCTACAATACACTCATACTGTAATTCAATAGCAAAACAAGTAACTAAAGGACAAGAGTTTGACTTAGACGATTACGATATCATGTCACAAATGCACCCTTTATTTAACAAACACACTATGAATAAAAAATTTAAAGCTATCGATTCTTTGTTTAGACTACACCCATTTTTTAAATTTAATAGTTTCGCTAGAAATAATGGAATGAGTCCAATCGAATACTATTCTACTTTAGGCTTTGAAGAAAAGAACGATTATAAATACTACCCAACAGAACTTCAAGAATTAGCTAAAAACTATCACAGCTTTAAAACTGATATAAAAATAAATGAAAGAGCTGAAACATTATTAGACTTTGATGACATGATAGAATACTTTTATAAGATAGAGAAAGCAGAACCAAAGTATGCTCATGTTAAAGTTTTAATATTAGACGAAGCACAGGACTCTAGTGTAATTCAAAGAAAAGCAGAGGAGGCGTTATCTAAAAATGTAGACTATTTTTATAAAGCAGGTGATCCTGACCAATCTATATTTGAATTTTCTGGAGCTGACCCAGATGCTTTCCACAAAGAGTTTGCAAATCCTGAAATAGAATTAGAACAAGGTTATAGGTGTCCACGTATTGTAAACGATTATTGTAAAAAAATTATAAAAGATATATGGGACCATTATGAATACTCAAGGGTATGGGCGCCATTAAAAGATAAAGACACTGGAGAAATTATTGAAGGTGAAAAATATATGTTAAGGGACTTAGAACAAGACGAAAACGCAGCTGAATTAAGAAGACGTATATTAGAAACAAAAGAAAAATTTATATTTACATATAGAGGTAACGATCCAATACACACAATAAAATATTTAATAAATATAAACGTGCCTTTTCAGATGCCATACAATGATTTAAAAAAACTACAAAGAAAAAAAGTATTTGACGATCCTGCAAGACAAATAAAAAATCAAAGATTCTTTTTACAATTAGCTAGTGGTGAAAGTATTGTTTTAAAAGAGATAAAACAACTTCTAAAATCAATCGACCTTAGATACCTTGGTAAAAATTATAGTCTAGAAAAAATGGACTCTATTGCAAGGGGAAGTTATGATTTAAATTTTTTAATTGAAGAAGAGTTTTTACATAATGAAGTAAGAAACATAGAAGATTTTCAGTTAATAAATACAGTACGTAGTATTTTTATGAAAAATTATATACGAGAAATAGTCAATAATAACAGGGATTTAGAAGACAAAAGAATTTTTGTAGAAAACATACACACAATAAAAGGAAAAGAATTTGACAACGTAGTGCTTGATTTAACTCTAACGAGAACGGAGGATAATTTTTCTAAAAAGAGAATGAAATATGTTGCATGTTCTAGAGCAAAGAAAACATTGTGGTTGGTCAAAAGTAAAACAAACTTAACACTAGAAGGAGAGGAGGATAAACATGACACATAAAGATATTTTTAAAGAAGTGTTTCCACAGAGTCGACAAGTAGGTGGTAAACATTACAAAGATATGGTGATACAACCGTATGAATTTATTTCTAAAAATGATCTTTCGTTTTTTCAAGGCAACGTTATAAAATACGTATGCAGGTACAGGTTGAAAAATGGTATACAAGACTTAGAAAAGATTATACACTATTGTGAATTGGAAATAAAGAAACTGAAAGATACTAAATGAGACCGCCAGAGCCCTCAGAGATAGATATTAAAGATGGTGAAACTGTAGCTGTTGACTTAGAGACACACGATCCACAGCTAAAGACTCACGGATCAGGGGCCATAGTAGGTAAAGGTAAAGTTTGTGGTATTGCTTTAGCATATGGTGATGAAAAATTATATATACCTATACGGCACAGGTACCCTGGACAAAACGAAGATCCTAAACTTACTTGGAAAGTTTTAAATAAAAAAATCTTTCAGAACGAAAAAATAAAAAAAGTATTTCACAATGCAATGTATGATGTTTGTTGGATTAGAGCGGAGTCGGGTCTCATGCCTAAAGGTCCTTTGTTTGATACTATGGTTGCTGCATCTATAATAGATGAAAACAGAACTGGTAAAAAGAGATATACTTTAGATTCTTTATCTAGAGATTATCTAAAAGAAAATAAATACAAAAATGATTTAGCAGAAAAAGCAAAAGACATAACTGATGACCCAATGTCTAACATGCATAAACTACCCTGGAATATGGTAAAAGATTATGCAGAACAAGATGTAAGTTTAACTTTAAGACTTTGGAACCTTTTTAAAAAAGAACTAAAAAAGCCAATAAATACAGGCATAAATGATAAAAGTTTAGAAAATATATTTGATTTAGAAACAAGATTATTTCCTTGTCTTGTTGAGATGAGGTTCAGAGGGGTAAGAGTAGATGAAAAAAAGACAAAAAATTTTGGTCAAGAACTATTGAAGGAACAACAAAAAATATTAAAACAAATAAAAGATGAGACTGGAGTTGATATACTTCTATGGGCAGCAGATTCTTTTGAACCATTATTAAAACAACAAAAGATAACAGATTATAAAGTTACGCCAAAAACGGGAAGACCAAGCATAACTAAATTATATTTAGAAACACATTCAAATAAATATTTGAAATTAATTGCAAAGGCTAGACAATTAAATAAGTTACAAAATACTTTTGTAAATAGTATTCTAAAGTATTCACACAAAGGTAGAATACACGCCGACATAAATCAAATTAGATCAGACACAGGAGGAACAGTAACAGGAAGATTCTCAATGAGTAATCCGAACCTACAACAGATTCCTTCAAGAACAGAACAAGGTAGTAAGATTAGAGAACTGTTTTTACCAGAAGAAAATTGTAAGTGGGCATCATTTGATTACAGTCAACAAGAACCAAGACTAGTTGTGCACTATGCTTTGAAACTAAAAGACCAAGATATTTCTGGTGCACAAGAAATGGCTAGGAGATACAAAGAAGATCCTAGCACAGACTTTCATGACATGGTTGCAGACATGGCATCTATAACAAGAAAGCAAGCAAAAACTATTAATTTAGGGCTTTTTTACGGTATGGGTAAAAACAAATTAGCTAAATCTTTAGAGCTAGAAGATGATGAAGCAAAAGACTTGTTTGAACAGTACCACAAAGAGGTGCCTTTTGTAAGACAATTGGCCAATAGTTTACAGAAATATGCAGAAGAAAACAAGCAAATATATACATTAGAAGATAGGTTTTGTCGTTTTAATAAATGGGAACCTAGAGATAAATATTGGAATGCAGAAGAAGGTAGATTTGTTGTACAAAAATATAAGGATGATGAAAACGGAGTTAAACAAATTGTAGAAGAACAAGTGCCTATCTTAGATGGTATCGATGAAGCTAAAGATTATTACAAAGCAAACAGATCTTTAGAACAACATAAACAAGATCCATTCGCTGAAAACTTTGAAAGTTTTTGTCAACCTGCTTTTACTTACAAAGCTTTAAATAGATTAATACAAGGGTCAGCTGCTGATATGACAAAAAAAGCAATGGTATTATTATTTGAAGAAGGTATTGTTCCACACATACAAATACATGATGAGTTATGTTTTTCAATTGAAAGTGAAGAGCAAGCTGAAAAAATAAAACAAGTCATGAAAGATGCTATTAAGTTAGAAGTTCCTAATAAGGTAGACTATGAATCTGGACCGAATTGGGGTACAATAAAATGAGGATAAATTATGGCTTATTTAAATGGAAACATACCCGTAGAGTATGCACAAATTAGGAGGGAATATCTATATGATCTTAAAAAACATCACGGAGAAGTCGAGGACTGCATTATATTTGGCGTTACATGTATCACTGGGCGTGCTTTATTATTTCATGCAATCATGGAGAACGGTGCAATCTTTTATCGCCTCCCAATTACAGCGTTTATTCAACGTGGATTCAAAGTCACTGACGTCCCAAGGAGAAGACTTGATGAACTTCAGCTCTGGAACTCTTTTAGTTATTATCCTGCTATTACTAGTTGGGATATTTTAGAAGCACAATCTGGAAAATACATTGGTAAAGATAAAAAATGGCATTGGGGTCGTTATTTATTTACTGTTGACTTTGCACATCCAGAGCCTAATATACTAGACACTGATCATTCTGAGATCCCGCACGAACATAAGTGCGCTCACGTACTTGCATTAAATGATGGCAACTACGCAGCACAACCTAACAACAGATTAATATGGGATATACCGTCGTTTACGGTAAAAGACCAGATACCTGATTGGAAGGTACAAACTAACTACTGGAACGTGGAAGATACACAACAGTGGCGAACAGAAGACACTGATAATTTCTTTTACGAGATAGAGGAGAAAAAAAATGATGAATAAAATAAAAAAAGTTTTAACTTGGATATACAATAAAATTAAAGCTGTTGTTATTTGGGTTTATAAAAAAATTAAATCTTTGTTTACACCAAAAGCACAGTAATGAATTTAGTAGATCTGTTAAAGAAAAACATAGTAATGGTTCCTGTTGTAGCCTCTGTGCTAGTTGGAACATTCACAGGTGTAAAATACATCGTTAATTTAACAGACACTATCAACGCTAACCAGGCAGAGATACAAGAGCTAAAAACTATGGAAGTAGAAAATATCCGTAGAGATATGAAAGTATTAACTGATGGTGTCAATACTGTTATTGCAAAATTAGAGAGAGCTGAAGGCACATGGGAGATGGCTGAAAATTTATACGAAGTTCTAGCCGATAAAGTTAGACAGATGGAATACGATATCAAAGATCTCAACAGAGAAATAAACTATTAGGATTTTATGTACTATGGAGAGCGCCCTGATGAATTACAAATTTACAGCGATAGTAATCACTCTCTTATGTTTACTAGCTTTCTTTGCTGACCCTGCATATCCTAGAAACGAATACTTAAATAATAGTGATAGATGTGGAGAGTTTGAAGCTCGTGTCGAAAACGAACAAAGAGATACAAACTATAACTCATCTAGCAGCTCAGATTATAACTCAGATAATTACAGATTTAATTTATCGTTTAGAAAATACCTTGGCACAGACTGTAAAACATCAAAAGAAAACATGCAGTTAAAACAACAGCTAGAGTTGATGAAGATGTGTAACAAAGTAAATAGAAATCCTAGTCTAGCATCAAACCCTAATTTTAGTTTATTAGTATCAAAGTGTAGAGGTGTAATACCACAAGCTGTTGAGACAGAAACTATGCCCACAGGCAGCTTATGGGATGAATTAAAAGAAGATTATATCAAAGAAAACCCAGAATCTAAGACTTTGGACAACAATAACAGTACGTTGAAAATGCCACCAGATGGGTATATACTGCCGAAACCAAAACCAAATGAGTAAGAAACCTTTAACAATATCTGAATCAGCAGCTGTACAAATGCCGATGAAGACGGTTGCATCACTGATCGCGCTGGTAGCTATTGGAACCTGGGCATACTTTGGCCTTCATGAAACACTAAATGCACATTCAACAAAGATAGAATTGATGGAAAAAGATTTAGTAGAAAATACAGAGTTTAGAATCAAGTGGCCACGTGGACAACTAGGATCACTGCCCGCGGATTCTGAGCAATTTATGATGATCGAGGATCTTTATAAGACTACGGATAAACTTAACGCACATATAGAATCTATGGCCTTGAACAAAGTCAACATAGAATTTTTAACAAAACAAATGGATAAAGTTTTAGCAGATATTGAAAAACTAAAAGATTCAAACAGAGAGATGAAATACACAAACGGTAACGGACAATGATAGAGACAGTTGTAGCGTTGATAATGTTTGTGGGAGCAGAGATCAAGGAACACCGTATTCAAGATAACATGGCTACATGCCTTCGAGGCAAGCGTCACGCTGAGAGACAGTACACACCAAACGTCACATACAAATGCATTCGTAGCAAGGCAGAAACCGAAATTTATATGGGTGAAAAAAGTATAAAAAAGCTTATACTAAACTAATGATAGACGAATACGTAAAATTAAAAGCAGAGATAGTAAACGGTAAGTGTCCCACTTGTAATGAAATGACAATATTAGTTGGACTTACAACAGAATACTATAGATGTATAAGTTGTGGTGCAGATCTTCAACAACACATAAACGGTAAGATAAGTTACATACCAACACTAAGTCCTAAGAGTTTAAAATCAAACGTGGATAAATATTTCGATGTCGAAAGCTAAAGGTTTATACGCAAAAATAGCTCACGTACCCATATTTCACAAGACAAATATAGGCAGAAACCCTAGCCTTACAAAAATGAACAAAAATAAACGTAGAAGTTTTAAGAAATATCGCGGCCAAGGCCGTTGACAATTGTCCCAAATTATCCTAGTATATAATTAGAAATAAATACAGGAGAAAAAATGGATAAAATAATCGAAAAAGGTTCTCTTCTAGCAAAGCTATTAGAGGTAAGTGAAATGAAACTTTATCTTGCAAAAAGAGAAGTAGAGTTACGAGATGAGATAAGGAAGATAGAAGAAGATGAAAGAAAAAATAGTAACGCTTAAACCAATAGGTATCTCACAGAAACAGTGGGCCAGTTTTTTATTAGAATTAAATCTAATGAAGAGAGCATGGAAACCATACGGTGTTGATGTACAAATGTCAGCACCAGGTTTACGTAATGTTTTAAAGTGGGGCACCAATGCTTATGTCACAAACAAAAAAGTTAGACGAACTGGCAAATCTTTACCACAAGACGAAGAATCAGAAATATAAAGATCTTTGGTGCAAGGGAGTTAAGGAGTTAGCTAATGGAATTAGACATTATAGTTTTGAAAGACGAACTATATCACGTAATAAGATACGCAAAGAACGTAGTTGATTGTTTTGATATGTGTGATGTAGTGAGAAATAATATCACAACATATATAGAAAGTATTAACAGACACATTATCAAAGAAGGTGTGTGGGCTGGTGGTCAATTTTTTGGTTGTATGTGTAGATAAACCTACCCCATATAGAGAGGGAAATAAAGCAGGGTAGGTGTTATGATGAGAACTTAAGATATTAAACGATTATCATAGTTATGCTACTTTGTCAAACTTTGTAGGTGTTTTTTCCACATCTTCTACAGCATCACAACCAAATTTTATATATACGTTATACTTGTTGACCTCTTCTGGTCCTATCTCTACTGTTTTTTCACGTGATAATTCATAGCCTTTTATCATACAATCATAGGCATCATCAAACAGCTCATGATATTGATGAGGAGGTATGCAAGTGTTAGCTACCTGTGAACAAATTATCATAGTTAAAACAAATTTCATTGACAATCCTATATTATAATTTATAAGTTATGTAATTATGAAAGGAAACAATTTATGACAGACATGACGAAATACAGAAATGTTTCTCTATCAAAGGGAGCATACAAGGTTTTAGAACAATTGTCGAAGACATTATTGCCCGATGCAAAACTATCTGTTGCTAAAACAATTGAAGTGTTAGCTAATGAGAAGGCAAGGAAATTAAATGGCAATCTTAAAAAAAGTTAAAATGATTTGTGAAACCTGTCAAGGCAACGGCTATGTTAGAGTTGCAACAGGGGACACGTCAAGAGATTTTAGAGACAATAGTGAAGTTCAACAATGTTGGGATTGTAAAAGCGAAGGAGAATTTTATGAAACAGTTGAAGTTGATAATATTTCTAATGACGCTAACGGTAGTGATAGTATCCACTAATGGTTTCTGATACTGATATTAGTTATATCGCAGGACTATTTGATGGT
>Ga0209348_1001538_pt1 | contig 11166 bp, 18 predicted proteins | sample ETNvirenome_2_30_FD_184065 | JGI IMG/M metagenome (GOLD analysis project Ga0209348, IMG submission 184065) | Marine viral communities from the Pacific Ocean - ETNP_2_30 (SPAdes) (version 2) | ecosystem: Environmental > Aquatic > Marine > Oceanic | place: Pacific Ocean | collected 2013-06-22 | reverse complement strand
GATCAAGCGCAGTATGAGTCATTGCTGAATCAGTGCCAAACCAAGTATTCTTGGCTGCCCATTCTTCTGCTTTTGGATCATTTACTGTTTTTCTTGGTTGTTGATATGCAGGTTGTTCTACTTCTTTTGTTGTAGGTGTGTCAGCTATATCTTTTAAAGCACCTAATCTAGAAGCATCTTGAGCAAGTCTAGCCATTTGTTCTTGTGCTTTAACTTGACCATCTACATCGCCAGCTTCAATTGCTACTCTCAATGCTTGTCTTGCAGCATCCATGTTAGTAGTAACTCTTGATTCGAATTCTTTAACATATGATTTATCCAGAGTAGACATTTTCTTTTCAAGTCTATCTGAATTTGCTTTCATTGAGTTTGCAAAAGTTATGGCTTCTTCTTTTTGTCTTTCTGCTTCTCTCATCTTACGAGTAAGCTTTGCAATTCTTTTTTGAACTCCTTCGCTATATTCTTTTAACTCGTCCTTTTCATCTTTCTTTTCAAGTTTAGTTTCTCTTTCGTTTTCAAAAGTTTTGTCAACTTGAGATACTTCTTCAACTTCAATCTTCTCTTCCTTGGGTGATTCAACTTTTTCTGGTTCACCCTTATCGTCTAAATTAATTTCAGTTGCTTTTTCATCAGCTTCACCGACATCAATAAGATTATCTACTTTGTTTTGGTTCTCTGTTGGCATAGTTTCCTTCCTATGTTGTTAAATATAATGAAGAACTGATTCGGGATCACCTATGGTCCCTAACACTTCATCATCGTTTAGTATTCGCACTTCTCCACCTTCTATTGGTAAACGTGCACCAGCATATCTAGCAAACATTACCCAATCTCCTATTTTGCACCACGGTTCTTTAAATTTATCTTTATCCGCATATGCAAGATCTCCCATTTTTAAAACATAGCCACAAGTAGTTGCAATTCTAGCTTTGTCTAATTGTTCTTGAGAAAATAATATTCCACCTTTAGTTTTTTCTTTTGGTGTAAAAGGTAAAACTAAAAGTCTATATCCAACTGGTGTAGGTAATTGATCTACTACATCCTTTATATTGTCGGGATCTAATCTTTTTGCGTGAGGTTCTTTTGGTTCGTTTTTGTATTTTTCTTCTAGAGCTAGTCTAGTTTTTGGTATTTCCTTTGATGTCGATAACGTTTCCTTGTTCATCTTGCTCCTTGTCATTTTTTAGCAGGTTAGAGATTTCCTGTATTACTATTTGATAAGCATGTGCTTGTCCTAGCATATACTTATATTTTTCCATACTGTCAACCCCGCCAGTAATCATACTGTCTCCTATTTGTTGTAGAGTTGCATCTATTCTTCTTTTAAGTTTATCTATTATTGTTAGTTCTTCTGATAGCATCTTTACCTTTCTTAAATATAGCAGCGACTTTTGATTTACCCATAACCTTGGCACGCTGTTCTCCAACGGTTAGAATTTGAATTTTTCTAGCAAACGGCTTACTAATTTTTTTAACTTTCGCCACTGTTTTGCGCGCATCCGCCGGCGTTGCGAACTTAATCCCAACAGTGTCACGTGGGTTTTCATCAGTGTAAAGTCGTCTACCATGTTTTTTTCCAGGATGTTTACCTGTTCCTTTTTTTGGATCACTCATAGTTTAAAAGCCTGTAGTTCTTTTATTTTTTCTTGAGCATCTACAATTTTTTGTAAAAGTTTATCTATCTCTTCTATGTGTTGTGGGTGTTCTCCTATACCCACAGAATTATCTAGATAAATTTTTATAGTTGCATCTGCTTCTGATATTTGTGCTTGGTATTTATCTTCGAGTGCTTGTAGTATTGCCTGTCTTAACATTTCCACCTTCTTCTAGCCTGACGTAGTCTAGAATTAGGATCTCTTGCAGCTTTAGGAAATTTTTTCATTTGTCCTGCACTTCTTGCGCAGTACGATTTTCGCCTTTTAGCGGCAGCGGACCCTTTTTTTACTTTACCAGTCACAGCTGTTTTTAATTTAGAACCGGGATTTTTTCTTCGGTAGGCAGCGACACCGGCTCGAGTCATGCCTGCTCCGGCCTTTGTAGGCCTGAAATTTTTTTTATTTCTTTTAGGCATGTTGTCTTGTCGTCTTCTCACTATACTAGACCTCCCATACCCATATTTTTTCTTTTCTTAGCAAACGTTGCAGCTCTATCAGGAGTTGGTCCTTGATTAGCTTTCGCTTGTTTTCTTCTTACGGCACCCGCACGCTGCCCTTTGCTCATCGCTCTTGCTTTTGCAATAGGCACGCATTTTGGATATTTTTTTCTTTTTTCTCCACCACTTCGACCACACTTCGGGTATGAGCCATCTTTTCGCTTGTTCGCAATATCGACCCAATTTTCCTTCACCCATGATCTTAATCCTTTTTCGGCCATTAGACCTCTATCATTGTAGTCATGTCTTCAATAACGAAGCCACCTTCACGCATTTTTTTTCTTTTTTTATTTTTCTTACCGCCTGGTGTAACTTTACCAGAACAAACTGCAGAAGCATACATATTGGCATAGGCCGATGGGTACACTTTAAATTTTCGCTTCGCTGCGGCCTTACCTTTTGGACATAGTTTTCCCATATTATTACCTATCTATTATCTCTGACATTTTTTTATTAATTTTAGGTTGATTAGCTCTTGTTCGTACCTTAGTTCTTGTCTTTGAGTCTTTAATACCATATTCTTTCATTACTTTTTCTCTTGTTTTAATAATACTATCTTGCTCTTTTCTTTTTCTAGCAAGATTTTTTCCTGGCTTTACAGATTTAATAGCACCTTCACCTCTATTAATTTTTTTCTTGCCAAGTTTGCCTAACATGCCAAGACCTCTTACTGCTATTCCAAATGGTCCAGCCATTATCTTTTCCTCGCTGTCTGTTTTGCTCTCGCAAAGTTAGCTGCGGTTGGTGCACCCTTTGCACCTTTCTTTCGCATCTTTCCGCCTCGTTTTCTTTTAGCGTGTATGTTTGCGTATAAACCTTTTCCAGCCATTATTTTTTCTTTTTCTTATCTACGTTTTTTATTTTACCTTTGTTCTTAGATGCATAAAAAACTTGTTCTGCTTTTTTCTTACCATAAGTCTTTTTCATAGACTTCATGATTTTTTTACCTTTTGGGGTAAGAGGCATTATCTAACGCAGCCTCCACCTCTCATAGCTTTACCCATTCCAACTCTGCCACCTTTTTTCATGTAGCCCATTTTGTTTCTAACTTTAGTTGGAAGTTTTTTTAAACCTTTTTGAGATGGCTTAACTTTTTTTAAAACTTTACCACCATCTTTTTTTACTTCTATAAGAGTAAGTCCTTTAGGTAAATTAAAAGGACTCATTTTTCTTTTTCGTTGTTCATCTCTTGGTGTTTGTGGTCTACCTGTTTTTGGTCTTGGTGCTGGTCTCCTTTTAACTTTACCACCATCAGCTTTAAGTTCTCTTACGATTCTTTTCTTTTCATCTTTAAGATTTCTTGCGCCTTTTTTAGTAAAAGCTTTTTCAGCATCAACTCTACCAAGCTCTTCAAGTCTGTTCATTCTTCTAGTGTTAGCCATACTACTACCTGTTAATCTTTCCAGATTTTTTAGCTTTAGATCCAAACTTACCATAAGACTCATCTCTGCTAGCTTTTAATTGTTTAGCAGTTCTTTTCTTTTTGATTCTCATAGCTATTGATTCATCTTTTCTAGCTTTGTAACCTTGTTTCTTTTTACCAACTTTACCACCTTCTTTGTACATCTTGCCACCTTTCATACCCATGTCATCTTTGTAGTAACCTGATCTCATATCTTTTCTTGCAGTTGACATTCCGCCACCCATTTTTTTTACTCTGCCACCAGCTTTCATCTGATTAGCAACTTGTTTGTTATATCTTCTATTAGGCATTATTTTTTTCCTCCGTTCCTAAATATTTGTGTACCCTTTATACCATATATACTCGCCACGACAAGGATCCACAAGTTGGTGAACCATGACGGGAGCTGTGAGAACATGTCAAAAAATAATTTGACTTTGTCCATTGCTGTCGGATCATCTGATACGACTGCCCAGGCCAGCACCAACACGGGCAAACTTAAAATTATGAGAACGGCCTCGTCTTTCCAGTCTGATTGACGAGCTTCTAGCAATTTGCCCTGGTAAGCTTCGTCACCTCGAGCCATCTTTTCAGCATGCATTAATTGTGCATCTGACATTGCCATTTTTGTTCTCTGCTTGTTAGCATAAATCTTACTTCCAGCAGAAACGGCTAATTTAATTGCCGATAACCACATGATTTAATACCAAGTTGCTTTAACAGGTTTTTTATCCGGTCTCATTCTTCTTGTACCCTTAACATCTACTACTTGTGATGTCATTGGATCTGTCATTTCAACAGGAATGCCACCTTGTTGCTCGCCTTTTGCGTTAGCACCAAGTTCAGGAACAACTTTTACGTTGTTAGCTCCGTTTTTTGTTTTTCTAACCATATTTAACTCCTTAAGTTTTAGTATTATAGTTAATTTTTCTTAAAATTTCTACCGAAATCGAATTTCTTGCTTGCGATAGACATTTCTTGTTTTTCAATTGAAGTATCAGCTCTTAAATTTGCTAATTCTTCGTTTTGATCAAGCTTTTCATCAAACTGTTGTTGGTTCATCATAGCCTTCATAGTGTCTAGACTAATTCTACCCTCATCATAAGCTCTTTTTGCTTCATCTGCTCTTGCTTTGATGTCAAGTTCTCTTGATTTTAGTTTAAGTAGTGGGTCACCACCAAATTCAGTCAAGATTTTTTGCTCTTCAGCCATATAATCTCTAGTCATCTCAGCAATTAACTTAGCTTTTCTTGCATTTATCTTACTTGAGAGTGCATTTGCTTGTGCAATTAGCTCTGGATTCTGTGGATTTTGTTGCAGCATCATTTGCATTTGCTGTGCTTGTTGTAATTCTTGTTGAAACTCTAGTTGAATTTGTTCTTGTGCCATTAAACTTATTCGCTCTAATATATTTTTCTGTAATGCACCCATAACCATTGGTGAATTTTGCACCATGTTAGATTGCATAAAGCTTAAGTGTGAATCTATGTGAGCTTTGTGGTCCTGTCCTGGAAAAGCCTGAAAAGGTTTTCCGGCCATCGCTGCAATTTCTTCCAAACTTGGATCAATTGGTTGTGGCTGGACAGGAGGAGGTAAAATTGCATTAATATTTTTTACCCCTAAAGCTTCATACATCGATCTATATGCTTGATATAAATCGTGCACTTGAGGATTCGATTGCGCGAGCTGGAGTTGCGATTGCGCCATCGAAATTCTTTGTGTTTGAGAAAAGATATTTGGATCTGCTATTGGTAAAATATCTATTCTGTCATCGAAGTCTTGTACTTTAATATTTCTTGTTGCACCTGGAACATCGTAAGGATACTCCTGTGGTAAATAAGTTTTAAAAACTTCTGCTAATAATTTAAATTCTTGTTTTAATCCTACATATAATCTTTTGTGTATGGCTGACATTACCCGCGATCCACGTTCCAATAACGCCACTGTAGTACCCACGGCTGCTTGTTGGTTCATGTCGCCCACTTGCATATCAGCGATAGCCGCGAAACGTTGACCTGCATTAACAACAATACCCATCAATTGTAATAGTGTTGCATCAGGCCCTTTAAAAGGTAGCTGCATAAATTGATCTTTGATATTGCCACCAGGTGCATCAACATCTCTAAACTCACCAGGTTGTAATGGTTGTGCATCATCTCTAATTCTTATACCTCTAGTTTTAAAACCAGCTGGTAAGTTTGCTAAAGTTCCTGCATCTAACAATTGTCTTAGAGCTGCAGTTGCAGTTCTAGTTAAACCACCAATCATGTGTATCAAACCAAAACCATAGAAACCTGTACCAGGTAAAAATTTAAATTGTACAAAGTATTTTATTTTTTCTTTTGTTGGATCGTCTTGTGTAAAGTTTCTTCTGATTGATAAAATTTTATTATTAGATTCTGCAATCGTTACAATGTATGGAAGTTTAATTCCTGTTTGTTGTCCATCAGTTCCCATGTCTTCAAAACCAGGTAAGTCTAAGTTGACATGCATTTCTAAAATTGTGAATTGATCTTCTTGACCATCTTTTGAAATACCTTCTAACTTTCTTTCTTTTTCTTCTAATTGATTTGTTGTTACAGGTGGTTGTCCTAATTCTATGTCTCTATAAAAACCTGACACTTGTTGTTTTCGTAATTCGTTTTCTGACATTTTAATTACATGTACAATAGCCTCTGCATCTTCTAATGAGTTTGCAGAATATGGTACAATCAAATCATCTGCAGGAACAAATTTAGAAACGGCTCTACCTAAAAGATCATCATAATAAACTTTCTTAAAGGTAGATCCGGATAGAGGGAGGTAAAATAACATTTGATCAAACTCTGGTTCATACTCTTGCATTTGATCCATGAGTTGATAGTTCATAAAATCTTTTACTCTGTGTGCTTGGTCTTGTTTTTCATTTGTAACGTCACCTAAAATTTGTGCACGCACTGGACCATCAGCTGGTAGTAATTCTTTGTAAGCTTGCGCTTGAAACTGTGTAACCGCTTCAGCAAGTACAGGGTGGTTAACACCTGATGCGCCTCTGAAAGGTTCTGTTCGTCTTTCGTATTTAAATCCTAATAGATCTAAACCTTCTCTATAAGACTGTTCCCAGTCTCCACGAGATTCTTTGTATTCTGTGTATTTGTCAAATAGACTTGTGCCAAGTTCATCTAAGTCTTGGTCTTCCATAACTTCTGCTAAATTTTGAAAATGATCTGTTGATTGTAGTGGACCTGTTGATGGATCAAAAGATACTTCTGCTCCACCTTCTTCATCCATAGTTACTTCAACATCTTCTCTTTTTACATTATCTTCAATAGGAGTTGTTACTTCTGTTTCTACAAAAGCTTCATCCTTAACATCTACATTTGGTAATGGTTTATCTATCTCTGCCATAGCTCTTTCCTGTTAATTATTTCACACCTTTCAAGGCTGACACTATACCCCCATCAAAGTAAGAAGTAAAGCTCTCATCCATAACGTCGTAGGTGCCTTCATCTAAAGGCATTGAATAACTTTTAGCTATTTCTTGTTTACGAAACTCTGGATCATTTCTCATTTTATACATATCGATGGCTGCTTGTGGATCTCCCATAAGAAAAGCAGTTGCTTGATCTCCAAGTCCCAATTTAATACCCATGTCGTCTGCTTTAGCTGCTGCAGACATAACAGCGTATGGTCCTACCACAGCGCTTAAAGGTTTAGCAACTTTGCTAGCTCCACTTAAAATTTTACCTGTACCTTGAGCAATTTGTTTAAAGACTCCTTTTGGAATTTTAGCTCCTTTTTGTTTTGCTATTCTTAAGCCTTCAGCTAAGTCTAATTCTTTACCAAAAGTTCTACCACCTCTTTTAACCATAGAAGGTTGAGATCTAATATTTAATTTTCCTATGTCTGTTTTAAATATATTAAATGCTTTTTTTCTATCAGCCAAAGGAGTTTTAGACGTTTTAGATTTTTCCCAAGATTTTTCAAAAGTATCTCTTATTCTAAATTCTTTGGTATTGTCATCATAAAAAGCTAAACTTGTTTTTAATGGGTTTGATTGTCTTCCCACATCGTGTTGAATTGTAAAAGCGTTAGTAGACATCCCCGTATTGTAATTAGGAATTAATGCAGTGTTAACACTGTTTCTAAGTCCTGGTGTGTTATTAATAAAAGCTTTTTGTCTGTAGGGTTTAATAGCATCATCATAACTTTTAATGCCAAATGATTTTGCATTTTTAACAATAAAATTTTTATAAGTGTTATAATTAAATTTTTTGCCTGTAATTTTGTCTACAATTTCTATTTTATTACTGTAGAAATCTTTTGGAGACATACTTTTTTCATAACCGGATTTTAAAACAAATCTTCCTTTACCATCTATATTTTTTTTAGACGTTAAAACAGCATCTTTCCATATTGCTTCCTCTGCAGTAAATGCAGGAGGATCCATTCCTAATTTTTGATATTCTCTAGCTTTGGTAGCTTTTCTATATTGTTTTATTTTATCTCTCCCCTCTTCAGTTTTTTTCATTTTAAAATATCTTTTTCTTTGTGCTTTTCTTCTTTTTTCTTTTGACTTTTCACTTCTTCCTTTAGCTGGTTCCTTTTTAAAAGAACCAGATAAATTGTAAGATCTTAATCTATCCGCAACTATATTTTTTGTAAATTTTCTACCCTCTTTAGTTTTGTAAGTTTTTATCAACTCTACAAATTCATTATAAGTTTTATCCTTGTTTTGATTTACTAATTTAATAAAATCATCTTTACCTATTTGATTTTTTTTAAGTTTACCAACCCCTCCAGTTTCACCTGTTACTTGTCCTTGTCTAATATTTGATCTTTCAAATTGTTTTAAAGATTCCCAAAGATCAATCCCTGTTTTGCTATACTTTTTGCTGTATACTTTTTCAGTTATTTCTAATTGTTTTTTAGTTGGTGGTTTAACTTTACCACCTTTATCATAACCCTGCCTCATCGCTTCGCGCACCGCTTCACCAAAGTCATAGCCGTCATCCATGAGCTCGTCTACTTTCTTTCTAAACGCTGCGGCTGCAGCTTCTTCAGATGAACCGTTTAATAATCCACCACCTGCTTTTGGATTACGTTTCATAAAGTCATTGATTGCTTGCATCTGTATTACATCAGGTCTAGGTTTTGGTCTAGCGATTGTGCTTGCTTTTCTAATTGTTTGTTTACCTAACTTCCTCTGAAGTTTATCTAGTATGCTTTCAAATTGTCCGGGCATTATTTTAGCCTGTTGTAAAGATATACTCTTCCGCCGTCTTGAAAAGAACCCATTGTATCTGAACCACCTGCATCACTTGGATCATTACCTCTACTTCTACCTCCACCACCCATAAAATCAGAAGATGGATTGTAGCCAAATTGATAACCACCAGTTCTATTTGCAATATTTTGTTGTTGTAATTCTCTTGCAAGATCTCTAGCGGCTGCTTCCTCTTGTCTTTGTTTTTCAATTGCTCTTTGTTTTGCAAACTCAATTCCTTTTCTTGCTAAATTAAAAGGTGTAGGTAAATTTTTAAAAGCGTTAAAAGCTGCAATACCAAATTTACTTAATTGTCCTGGTAGTGTTCTTCCAACATTATAAGCATCTGCTTCATAATCCATAACTGCATCTTTGTTTACAAAGTCACCAATAGTTTCTTTTCCTAATCCAAAATTTGCAGATGAATAACCTAAACCTGCATATGGATCTGTTGGTCCTCGAGGGGGTCCATCAAAACCATCACCATCACCACCTCGATCTATATTTTGATTTATAATATTTGGAATACCAGGTGTTGCTGGTGTTTGAGTTGGTGTTGTAGTCGGTGTTTGAGTTGGAGTTGTTGTTTGACTAAAATCAAACAAAGCCAAATACTGTGGTAAAGTATATTTACTTTGTAAAGTTGGATTAGAGTTATATGTGTCTATTAAATTTTGTCTTGTTGCCATTAGTAATAAGTTCTCTCTATTCGTGGTAACTTGTCTTCTTTTTCATCATCAGGGTGTATTACAAATCCGCCCTGTCTAAAACGCATTACCGCTTGTGTTGTACTATCCACCAAATCATCATGATCTCCATAAGGAAATGATGCACACTCTTCAATCACTTCTTCAGCAAACTTATGATCTGGAGCCCAAATTTGACCTGACTCAAATAACGGCGCCACAGCATTAATCCTAGCGTGTTTGTCGTTTCCTTTGCTAGGTGTGTAATTTATAACAGGTATCCCCATTTTTCTCAACTCATAAGTTAAGGGCAGTCCTGATGCTTTTGATTCTATAATAACAGTTTCAGGGTTCCAGTATCTATACTGGTCCATTGCTGCACGTTTAAGTTCTGGAAACTCTAACCTTTCTTTTAATGCATCTAGCAGTATTAAATTAGCAGGTGAGTCTTGGTCTGGATAGAATACACCCCAGGTAGTTATTGCACTATAGTCGGCTGTCTCCTTTTTTAAAAAAGCTGTGTCATAACTTTGTATAATATGTTGCAAAGGTGGTATGTAATCTTTTTCCCACATCTGCCACCATTCTCTTTTGATAATAGATCCTTCTTCTGCTGTTGGATTTTGCATCCACTGCGCGTTCCATTTACCAACACTCAAACTGGCTTTGACACCTTCTAATTCTTTTTTCTCCCAATACTCTGGCCACACAGGTTTACCTGATGGCATGATTGCAGGAAACTCTATGATATCCCACTTATCTGATTTTAATTCTTTTTGTGATTTTAATAACATACCAGTCAAGTCTTTCATGTTCCATCTGGTCATGACCACAACGATTGCTCCGCCTGGTTGTAAACGCTGACGTGGACCTGATGTATACCATTCGTAAGCTCGCTCTAGTGCAGTCACGTTCAATGCATCTTGTTCAGAGTGCGGGTCATCAATTATAAGTAGATCCGCTCCACGGCCCGTGATTGCTGAACCAACACCGGCTGCATAATATTCACCACCTTGTTCGGTTTCCCATTTACCAGCTGCTTGACTATCCTCTCGTAGTCTTGTTTTAAAAACTTCTTGATACTCAGGCGAGTCAATTAAAGTTTTAGCCTTTCGACCAAAACGTATTGCAAGTTCCGTGGTGTGTGTTGTTTGTATAATTTTAAGATCAGGTTTACGTCCCACCATCCAAGAGGGGAGAAGAAAGGACGCGAACTCTGACTTAGTATGCCTGGGTGGCATATTAATAATTAATCTTTTAATTTTACCCTGTGCGAGCTTATTAAATTTGTCAGCAATTTTTTTGTGATGCTTGCCCTCGATAAACTCTGGCCATACGTGTTTAACAAAATCTAAGAACGAGTCGTGGACCTTGGATTGCTTGGTCTTCTCGTTTAGCTTCATCGCTAATTTAAGGAATTCTTTTTGCGCGTCAGGCGGCAGCTTTTCAATAAAGTCTTGTTTCATAAAAATTTTTGCAGAATTTTTTGTAGTTCTGTTTTCTTCTCCATAACGATTTTACAGCTGATCTATCTCTAAATCAAGGCATACATACAAACCTATTGGGACCCCTTTTTACAAAAAGGGTGGCGGGGGTGTTATTGTTTTTTCTGTGGTGCGATCCGCTCGGGACCCCTCGAAAGCCGCGCACAACCTATAGTTGTGCGCTTTATTAACAGAAA
>Ga0209348_1001537_pt1 | contig 11167 bp, 13 predicted proteins | sample ETNvirenome_2_30_FD_184065 | JGI IMG/M metagenome (GOLD analysis project Ga0209348, IMG submission 184065) | Marine viral communities from the Pacific Ocean - ETNP_2_30 (SPAdes) (version 2) | ecosystem: Environmental > Aquatic > Marine > Oceanic | place: Pacific Ocean | collected 2013-06-22 | reverse complement strand
ATAAAGTCTTCTGCCAGACCCTTTAGGTTTCTTACCCGTTCCTTTTTTTGGATCTGCCATGTAAGACTCCTTTTAAAGTTTTTGCTTGTGCAGCGTGTGTTTTAGACGCTTTCTGCAAACCCTTCATTACTTTTTTTATTTTTGCTTTATTTTTTTTCATATTAACACTTCCATCTTCTGCGAGCCTGACGGAGTCTAGAATTAGGATCTTTAGCAGCTTTAGGAAATTTTTTCATTTGTCCTGCACTTCTTGCGCAGAATGATTTACGTCGTTTAGCAGCTTTTGATCCTGGTTTGACTTTGCCAGTGACCGCTGTTTTTAATTTAGAACCAGGGTTTGCTCTTCTATATGCAGCAACACCAGCTCTTGTCATTCCAGCCCCTTTTTCAGTGGGTCTAAAATTTTTTTTATTTCTTGCAGGCATTTTATCCTGTCTTCTCATTATCTCATTCCCATTCTTCTTGCCATGAATCCACCCATCATAGCTTGTTTTCTTTTAGCAAAAGTTTTAACATTTGTTGGTTTACCACCAACACCTTGTGCAACCGCTCTTTTTCTAGAAACTGCTGATCGTCTTTGGCTTTCAGTCATACGTCTTGCTTTTGCAAGAGGGACACATTTTGGATATTTACGTTTTGCGTCTTTCTTTTGTTTTGATCTTCCACATTTTGAAAAAGATCCATCTTTCTTTTTACTTCCAATATCTACCCACTTCTGGGCAAACCATTTATCTAAACCGTTTTTAGCCATTAGGAATTCTTTCCGACAGCGTCCCTATTCATTCCTCTTTTACAGATTCCGCCGCCTCTTAATCCTATTCTTCCACCTTTTGCTAGCGATTGCGTTTGTGGTTGATTATCTTCCATTTTTACTCCTTTTTTAGGATCTACTGGAGATTCTGGAGCTTCTCTTTTTTTTGGTTTTAAACGTTTTCTTGGATCTGGTCCTGGCATTATACTTTACCGCCCTTCATAAAAGCTTTACCCAATCCTCGTGATGATATTCCACCACCTTTTAATCTAGCTCTTCCACCTTTAGCCATTTGTTTTAATTTACCGGGACCTTTAGATGTTAAAGTTTTTAAAGGCATCATTTCATCCATAGTAAAAAAAGTGCCTCCTTTTTTTTCAGCTTTATCTTTCATTGTATCAATTTTTCTCTGACGTGCCATAGGAGATTTAAATTCTTTTCTATTTGAAGCTTTTTTAGCTTCTTCTTTTAAGTTTTTAACAAATTTTTCTCTATCTTCCTTTGTCATTTTAATCATTCCCTTTTTAATCATTATACTCTACCTCCTTTCATAAATGCTCTACCTAGTCCTCGTTGTGATATTCCACCACCCTTTAGACCTTGTTTTTTTAATCTTGCAGTTGCTTCCATTAATCCACCACCTGCTTTCATAATTCTACCACCCATGGCTTTTTTAGGTCCTCTAAAATCTTTTCTCTTTACACCAGATGGATCTTTAATTTTTCCTGCACATATTCTTGAGGCATATGCGTTCGCGTATGCACTGGGATATACCTTAAATTTTCTTTTCGCTGCTGCTTTTCCTCTAGGACAAAGTTTAGTCATTATGCTTTACCGCCTTTTTTAGCAACTATTCTATCAGGATTAAATTTAAATCTTTCTTTAACCACTTTTCTTCCTTTTGCTGTTTTTGACATTGCTAGTATACCAGGATTTTTACTTCTACTTATTGGTTTACCATTTGATCCTTGACTGTAACCCATTCTACGGCCCATCATTCCGCCACCCATTTTCTTTTCTCTCTCTAATTCTTTTCCTGTTTTAAATTTTTTATCTGGTTTTGGTTTTTTACTAAAAGCGTCTTTAAATTTACTTCCTTCACCAGGTTCTATAGCATAAAGACCCTTACTATGTCGAAACTGAAATGCTTTTCCAGTATCAATTAATTTTTTTCTCTCTTTTTGACCAGCTTTCATCATTTCTTTACCAGTCTTAATTTTTTTTTCTGCTTCTTCTTTTAAACGAATTCTTTTAACAAACTCATCATCTTTAGCTTTTTTGACACTGGCTTTTATACCTTTTTCTCTTACAGTCTTTGATGGTCCAATGGATTTAATGTCCGGAGAAACTTTTTTCTTTTTTGGGATTTTTTTAATAACATAATCTACCGCAGCTTGAACAATACCTGATTTAGTAGGTTTGAATTTTGTATTATATAATTTAGACATTATTTTTTTCCTCCGTTTCTAAAAATTTGTGTTCCCTTTATACCATAAATCGACGCAACGACAAGTATCCACAAATTTGTGAACCATGACGGGAGCTGTGAGAACATCTCAAAGAACAATTTTACTTTGTCCATAGCAGTTGGATCGTCTGATATAACCGCATATGCAAGGACCAACACGGGCAAACTAAGAATTATCAAAACTGCCTCGTCCTTCCAGTCTGATTGTCGGGCCTCCAACAGTTTTCCTTGGTATTGTTCCTCGCCTTTGGCCATACGTTCTGCATGCATCAATTGTGCATCAGACATTGCCATCTTCGTTCTCTGCTTGTTAGCGTATATTTTACTTCCAGCAGAAACGGCTAATTTTATTGCCGATAACCACATAATTAGTACGCTTTAGATTTTCTTTTCTTTTCTGGTCTTACTGCACCTTGACCTTGTACTTCTTCTTCAGGTCCACCAGTACCAATATAGTTAAACGCTTGGTCAGCAGTTGTTTTAGATCTTGGATCTACTTCAATTTGCTGTTCTGGAACGTTAACTATTTTAATTTTATCAAGTTTTTCCATTTATGCTCCTTTTTTTACTCCTTTTATAACACCTTTGTTCTTAGATGCATAGAATATCTTTTCACCTCTCTTTTTTCCATACTGTTTCTTCATGGATTTCATAATTTTCTTACCTTTTTTGTTTAATGGCATTAATTATCCTCCACCATCACGGCTGCTTTTTGCACTCCGCTCTTTGCAAGGCTAACTCCTGCTCTTAATTTAGCTAAATCTTCGTTTTGTTCCATTTTATCCTCTGCAATTTCACCTTGTTGCATTAATCTTGCTCTTGCAAGGTCTTGTTGGGCCTCATCGTTGTCTCTTTTTCTTTCATTTTCCATCGCACGAAGGTCAACTTCACGTGATTTTAGTTTTAAAAGAGGATCAGAGTCAAATTGTGATGTAATTTGCTTCTCTTCCTTCATAAATTCCTCTGTCATCTCTGCAATTAACACAGATTTTCTTGCTTCAACCTGATTTGTAAGTGCTTGTAGTTGTTGTGCTACTTGTGGATTCATCACAGCTTGTTGTTGCATCATTATCATTTGTTGTAATTGTTCTCTAAACTCTAATTGTACCTGTTCTTGTGCCATTAAACTAATATGTTCTAAAATATTTTTTTGTATTGCAGCCATAACTGCAGGATTATTTCTAACAATGTTAGTAGACATAAAATTTAAGTGAGCTGTAATGTGTGCTCTGTGATCCTGACCTGGAAAAGCTTGAAAAGGTTTACCGGTTAACGCATTGATGTGCTCCATACTTGGGTCCATCGGTGCGTTTGGCGCTGGTGCAGGTAAAACTGCATCTACATTTTTAACACCTATTGCTTCATACATATTTCTATATATTTGATACATGTTATGTAACGCAGGATTAGATGTTGCTATTTGTAATTGTGTTTGTGCAAGTGTAATTCTTTGTGACATAGAAAATATATTTGGATCTGCAACTGGGACAACATCTATTCTATTATCAAAATCAGTTTGTTTAATATTTCTAGCACCACCTACAACATCATATGGATACTCTGGTGGTAGATACTGTGAAACTATTTTTGCTAATAATTTAAATTCATCTTTCATGGCTGCGTAACATCTTTTATGAATTGCTGACATGACTCGTGAGCCTCTCTCGAGAAGAGCGATTGTAGTTCCAACTGCGGCTGCTTGATTACTATCTCCCACCTGCATATCAGCAATCGCCGCAAATCTTTGACCAGCTTGTACGACAATACCTAATAGATTTAATAATGTCTGAGATGGTTCTTTGTATGGTAATGGAAAGAATGCATCTCTTAAACTACCGCCCGGTGCATCTACATCTTTAAACTCACCTGGTTGTATTGGTGATGCTTCGTCTCTAACTCTTACACCTCTTTGTTTAAATCCTGCTGGTAAGTTTGATAGGGTACCTGCGTCTAACAATTGACGGAGAGCCGCCGTTGCGGTACGGCTCAATCCGCCAATCATGTGAATGAGTCCAAAGCCATAAAATCCTAGTCCTGGCAGAAATTTGAAGTGGACAAAATATTGGATCTTATTTTTCTTTAGATCATTGGGCGCATAGTTTCTCCGTATGGAGAGCACTACTCGGCTGCCTTCTTCTACAGTTACTATGTAGGGCAATTTTATTCCTGTTGGTCCATCCGTTCCTTGGTCTTCAAAACCTTCCAGGTCTAAGTTTACGTGACACTCTAATAAAGTATACACAGGTTCTTGTTTACCTGTTTTCTTTGTTCCGTCTAGTTCACGTTCTTTTTTTTCTAATTCATTTCTTTCAACATTACCTGGGGGTCCTAATTCTACATCTCTATAGAAACCAGATACTTGTTGTTTTCTTAATTCGTTTTCTGAAATTTTTACTACATGTATTACGGCCTCTGCATCATCGATACTTGTTGCAGTGTACGGGACAATTAATTCGTCTGCTGGCACAAACTTAGACACAACTCTTCCAAGTGGCACATCGTAGTAAACTTTTTTAAATGTGGATCCTGCGAGCGGTAAATGAAATAACATAGAATCAAACTCAGACTCATACTCTTGCATCTGATCCATAATTAAATAATTCATAAAATCTTTAACACGAGTTGCTTGTTGTTCTGTTGCAGGATTTTTAATTCCTATGACTTGTGTTCTCACTGGTCCATCCGCTGGTAATAATTCTTTGTATGCTTGCGCTTGAAACTGTGTGACTGCTTCCGCTAATACTGGGTGTGTTGCACCACTAGCCCCTTGAAAAGGCTCTGTTCTATTTTCGTATTTAAATCCTAGAAGATCTAAACCTTCAGTATATCCTCTCTCCCAATCTTTTCTAGATGATTTATAGTCCATATAGTTTTGAACCATTTCATTTCCAATTGGCTCTAAAACATCGTCTGGTAAAATATCTGCTAAATTGTCAAAGTGTGCTTCTGTGCCCGGTATATTTATAGCTCCCGGTTCAAAGTCGATTGTTGCACCACCATCTTCTTCAGGCACAACTTCGATAGGTCCTTTTAATTCTTCTGGTTCCTGAATAGCAACTTCTTCTGCTATCTCCTCTTCCGAAGGGATATCAATTTTAGTTCTAGTATTCGGGAGTCCTTTTTCTATATCTGCCATTTATACTCCTATAAGTTCTTAACACGTTTCATTAGACCTTGCAACCCTTGTGAGTTTGGTCCTGACTCTGGCGGAGGTCCTTGATCCACACCAGCTAATTTAGCGATACCGCCGCCTGCAGCTTGAAAAGCATCTATTTCAGGTTTAGGTAAAGTTGATTTTCTTTTAAATTCTTCTGCTCTTTGACCTCTTAATGTTTGAAGATACGCATCGGCCTCAGCATCAATTGCCTGTAATTCTTTTGACAAAGCAGGTAAGGCTGTAGGTATGTCCATAACATCTGTAATACCAGGAGTTTTTGCTGCAACGTATCTATTTAAAGTTTCTGTTCCGTATTTATCTTCTATAAATTTTCTTTTGTCTCTTTCTCTAAATATACCACCAGCTAATACAACATCAGCTAAAGCTTCTGGAACAGTTGAACCTGATTTTAAATCAGCACCTATAAAACCTAATTCAAGAGGAACAGTTAATGGACCTGATAATTTTAACGCCCCTCTACCAACAGCTTTAACACCTCTTATGATAGGTTTTCTAAATTTAAATGCAGCTGCTGCTGTGCCTGCACCAGCTAATTTTTCTCCTGTGGTAAGTCCTGTTGGTATTTCAGTCTCATATCCAGTTCCAGCAACTGCTTCTTGAGGAGATATTGCATTAAAAGATAAAAAACCTGCTAAAGCCCCTGCTGTTACTTTTCCAGGTATGCCAAATCTTTTTGCTATGGCTTCAACAACATCTGGTCTTTGTTTAAGTGCATCAAAAAACATTTTATTAACTCTTCTTGTAGCTGATGCTAATTGTCTATCTAGTGGAACATCTGTTTTTGCCCCAACAACTTCTTTTCCTAAAAGTGCAGCCGTATTAATTTTTTTTAATTGTTTTGTTGCTTCAATTTTATCAATATTACCCTTATTAAAGTTTCTTACAACTTTTCCAGCTGCATCATTTCTATCCTGTAAGGACAACATTATTCCTTTTGTTGGAGCTCCTTCTACATTTAAAGTGTGGTGAAGATGAAGTGGATTAGTTTGCATAGCTTGATCACTATATTTTGCAACTAATTTTAACTTTTCATCCACTAATTCTTTTGAGTCATTTAAATTTATGCGAGCTCGTGTTAAAAAATTTCCTAACTCACCCATTGTTGGAACTCTTTTGTACTCTGCAAAATAACTACCAATGGTTTCACTTGGCATTGAATATTTAAATCTTTTTGCAAATACTTTTAAATTTTTAGTATTATTAAAATCTGGATGACTAGTTATTAATTTTTTTGTATCACTTAATTTACCTTTATATTGATCATGATAATAAGTTATACCCTTATCAACATCTTTTACTCCTACAAATTTACCTTTTTCTAAAACATCGATAAATTTTTTATTCTTAGATTTTGCCTGTTTTTTGGCAGCTGTTGACATAAAATTTAAAAGAACATTATTATCACTTAATAAAACACTTCTTCCAGGTTTTATTAACGTTCTTCCTTTAGGTTTTCCTATTGATTGTTCTCTACCTGGTATTAAATACTTTTTTTCATATTCTTGAGGTGTTAATCTTTTCTTTTCTAATTTTTTAAATTCTTTAATTTTTCCTTTAGCTACATTTCTATAATTTAAATATTCCTCTTTACTCATTCTTCCAATTTTTCTTCTCTCTGGTCCCGCGTCTAACCATTCATCTAAAGTAAAGGGCCTTTCACTAAAACCTTTTGCACCAGTCCCTTTACCCATAGTTTTGTACGTTGGTTTTAATTCATTAAACTGTTTAATTAATTTTACTTTTTCTACGTAACCACCAACAGCTTTAGTTCCAAATGGATACTTACCTGCTTTTTCTATGTTAGGTATTTTTTGTATTTCTACATAAGTTGGAGCAGCTTTTTTCCAATTTGCAACATCGTCTTTTGATGCATTACGATAAAATTTTTCATAGTCTTTAATTTTAGGAAATCTTGCCTCAAGATATTTTAGCATATCTTTACCTAAAACTCTTTTTTCTTTTAAAATTTCAGATGTTTTTTTACCTTTTTTAGTAAAAACCTGTTTAGATCCTCTTGATGAAAGACCACCATTTGCCATTGGATTACGTTTGTTAAACTCGTTGAATAATTCTATTTCTTCGACAATTGGTTTTGGATCTGGTTTTGTAATATCTGATGCAAACTTAACCTTATCTTTAATACTTGATCGAGTCAGGTAGTCCATCATTTGTTTGTATTCTTTTGGAGTCATTATTCTCCTAACATTCTAGCAATACCGCCTGATGCAAAGTCACCACTTGGATCGTAATCACCTTGTCTCGATGTCATAAAATCTGCAGCCTCACTACTATCTTCTGTAATTGCTTTTGATCTTTTTCTTTTGTTAATACCTTCCACGATCTCTTTTGTTGTTAATTTTTCACCGGCAAACTCTTTTAGTTTAGAAACATCAGAGTTTAAATCAACAACATTATCAAATTCATCGACCGCTTCCTCTATCTCAAAATCATCAGGACCTACCACTCTTGACTCTGGAACTATCTCATCTGCTTGAAACGTATCAGCAGGTTTAACTTTGGTTGTCTCATCGGCCATACCTGGTTTAAAAGTTAAATTTACTGGTGCCTCTGACATGTTATCAACGGAATTATATTCTACTCTAACAGTTCCATTATCTAAATCCCTGTAAACAGTCACTTGATCGTTTTGAGCAGAAACATAACCTAATTTAGGTTCATCGGTTAGTTTGACTGTATGAACGATCTCACGTTCTTTAGTTGCAAGTTGTTTTGTTACATCATCTCCCTCTGAAATAACTTTGTTAACCAATGCATCAAACCATTTCGGTTTACCTGGAACTGGTGGTGTTTTAACAATTGGTGCAGCTTTACTTGCAACTTTTCCTGCTTTAAAAAATTTACCAACAAAAGGTAGCGCTGCAATGCCTCCCATGATTTGCATGAACTTTCTTCTAGACATTCCATCTTTCAAACCAATACGACCACCCTCATTAAATCTTTTTCTAAATCCAATATTAAACTCAGGTTCACCTGATTCTAGATTATATGTTAAAGTTCCACCGATGCCTTCACCTTCTTTGTTAAAACCTAATCCAATATCTCTGCTTTTGAATCCACCTTCATCTAAAAATATTTCTTGACCATCTCTTTCAATTCTAGTTCGACCTTTGCCATATTGATATTTTGCAAGAAGATCTATTTTTTCAGAGATGGGTATGTCTGCTTTTATGATAGCATCGATTGATTCACGATCAGCAGTGATACCTTCAGGTGCGCCCATGATTTGTTGTTTACCAGACTTGGATCCTGCAGCATCTATAGTAATTTTTTTATTGCCTTCTTTAAACCCTGCACGTCCACCATCTGCTTTTTTCTCACCAAACATCATTTCTGTATAGCCTTCAATCATTTTATCTTTAAGCTCTGGATACTCTTTGTAAAAAGGATCTGCATCTAATTCTTTTATAAAATTTTCTAAATTGTTTTCCATATCTTGATTCTTCATGTTTTCTAAAACATCTTTCATACGTCTGTTGACAAATATACCAGTGGCTGAAATTGCACCCATTTCAGGTGCTAATTTTTTTGGATCTGTCATAGCTCTGTCCTTAACGCTTTTTAAATATTTTTGAGCAGCTTGTTTTGGACTATTTTCACTAAAAAATCTTAGCAAAGGACCAATACCAAATTTGTATCCTGCACGTCCACCTTGTGCCATGTCTTCTGGGTCTGGTATAAAATCATCTATGCCTCTTGGATCATCTGGGTTTGTTCCACCCGCATCATCAACAAAATCTTCAAGGGCTCTATCCTCACTAACTGGTCTGTTTTTAAATCTTTGTTTTGATAAACCTGTGTATGCTTGATCGTATAAATCTAATCTTTGTTTTGTAGGCAGATCATCATAGACTAATCCCATTCTCTCTGCTAGATCCTCTGCAACAAGTTCTGCATCAATTTTTGTATCTCCAGAAAACCCTGGTGATACATTATCGATTGCATCATCTAACATTTTTCTATTTCTTATTCTAGCAACAACTTCTTTGTTATTTTTTTCCATAGCAGCTAATATTTCTGCTTCTCGCTCTTTAAGAGTCTTAGGTCCTTTTTCAGTTGTCTTAACTAAATCTGAAAACGGATTATCTGTCTTCATTAACTCCTCTTTTAAAGTCTGTTCGTTTATTTCTTTACCGCCCATAATGTCTTTAGGATTTTTTACTTCTTTACCCTCCATATCAAATACTTTTGCTGATTTTGTGGATCTAATTCCTTCTTGAATTTTTGGTCTAGATTCTATTGCAATGATTGCATTCTCTACTTGGTCCGCATTTTTTAATGATAGTGGATCGACACCATTTTGCATTAAACGTTGCGCTGTAATCTGTGTATTAAGTTCTATTAAATCTTTGTTAGGTAATGTTTTAACAATGCCCGTCTCACCTTTTGACTTCATCATTGTTCTAACTACCCATTGTCTAATTGCTGTCAGCATTACTTATCCTTAAACTTAAAACCAAATTCTTTTAAATTGTTAATAACTTTTTTATCTGGCATGTTTTTAACTTTATTATATGTATCAACATCCATAACTAAACTTTCATCTTTAAATGCTTTAAATGCTTTTCCGGTTAAATCATCTTTCATTTTAATAGTTTTTGGTTTTACTCTACCCTTGCTTTTTCTAAATAATTTTTTAGCTCTTCCTTTTTTTATAAGTTCTAATAACTGATCTTTTCTTTCAACTGCAGTCTCTGCTATTTCTTTTCCTGCTTTTTTTGCCACTCCTGCGAGTGTTAATATCCCACCGCCTAGTCCAAATTTTTTTCTCATTAATAATAATTCCTTTTAGGTTTTTCTGCCTTTTCGTCTACATAGTCTTCAGGGTGACCGATCAGACCGCCCTGTCTGAATCGCATAATCGCTTGTGTTGTAGAATCCACAAGGTCATCATGATCGCCAAATGGGAACGCTGCGCACTCCTCAATGACTTCCTCAGCAAATTTTTGCTCAGGAGCCCATATCATACCAGATTCAAACAAAGGTGCAACTGCATTTACACGTGCGTGCTTGTCGTTTCCTTTTGATGGTGTAAAGTTTACAACCGGTATATCCATCTTCCTCAGCTCGTATGTGAGTGGTAGACCTGATGCTTTTGCCTCTACAATCACAGATTCTGGCTGCCAGTATTTATATTGTTCTAAGGCCAAGCGCCTTAGTTCAGGAAACTCGTATCTACCTTTGATAGCATCCAATAATATTAAATTAGCGCCTTGGTCCTCGGACGGATAAAAAACACCCCAGGTTGTAATGGCACTGTAATCTGCTGTCTCCTTTTTTAAAAAAGCTGTATCGTAAGATTGTATAACATGGTGTAGTTGTGGAATAGTTTCACTATCATAAGTTCTCCACCACTCACGTTTTAATATGGCACCTTCTTCTGATGTTGGTTCTTGCATCCATTGTGCGTTCCATTTAGATACAGGCAGTGTTGCTTTTACTTTCTCTAATTCATCTTGTTTCCAATATTCAGGCCACACTGGTCCATGGTCCATGATTGCCGGAAACTCGACCACGTCCCACTGATCTGCTTTTGCTTCCGTTTGATTTTTAATTAACATACCTGTTAAATCTTTTGTAGACCATCTAGTCATAACTAAAACAATCTTGCCACCCGGCTGTAAACGCTGACGAGGACCTGATGTATACCACTCGTATGCTGACTCTAATGCTGTCCTTGACATTGCATCTTGTTCCGAGTGCGGGTCGTCTATGATTAATAGATCAGCACCACGACCTGTTATTGCTCCAC
>Ga0209348_1001536_pt1 | contig 11169 bp, 25 predicted proteins | sample ETNvirenome_2_30_FD_184065 | JGI IMG/M metagenome (GOLD analysis project Ga0209348, IMG submission 184065) | Marine viral communities from the Pacific Ocean - ETNP_2_30 (SPAdes) (version 2) | ecosystem: Environmental > Aquatic > Marine > Oceanic | place: Pacific Ocean | collected 2013-06-22 | reverse complement strand
TCATAGCAGCAATAGGTGGTGGATTTGTAAAGTATGGTGAAATAACTACAAAATTAGACGCATTAGCATCTAAAGAATCTACAGATTATTCTGCAGAAATAGCTGTATTAGAAGAAAAAGTTACAGCGTTAGAAAATGAAGACACTACACATACTCATGACTTTGATCATACACACGATGACTCAGCTGTAAAGATACTTGAAAAAGAAATAGAATTATTAAAGGTACAAATAGAAGAAATAAAAGTTAAATCTTCTAATCCATTAGCTAACTAATGGACAAACCTCCTTTTGAAATTAGAATTGCTATACTAATATTTATAGGTGGATGTGTGCCAATTTTTATACATAATATTGTGTATAAATTATGGGATGTAAGTATAGTAAGAGCAGCAGAAATTACATTTATATTATGTATTCCTGTAGCATTTTGGATGGCAGAAAAAATTAATCAAAGATGGCATGATGATCAGGAGTAAACATGTATTTAAACGCTAATATACCCATTATAGATTGCTATGTTAGAGGCAATTATTTAAGAGATCAAAAAGACTCACACGATAAATACTTTGGATGTGCAGTATTTGGTTTTAGTTCTATACCTAATCAAACTCCATTATTTCATTTTATGATGGAAGATGGTGGATTGTGGTGGAGAGCACCCATATCTGCTTTTTGTAAAAATCCAGGTGTAAAAGAGTTACCACTAAACGAATTAGTTATGTGGGATTGTTTTAGTTATCATGTGGGTGTTACAACATTCTATGAAATAGCAGGTAATAAAATGCAATATATGTCTAGACGTAAAGTAGTACGAAAAGGCACATATTTATTTACAATAGACTGGTCACCAGGTGATTTTAATGAACTTGATTTTGGATATACACAGCATCCAGACCAACATAAGTGTGGTCATGTATTAGAATTAGATGATGGTAACTATGCAATTCAACCCAACAATAGATTAAGAGTTTTTGATGCATCAACAGGCTCTGATCCAAACGAAAAACCCCTTATAAATAGACTAGTTAATAACACAAGATGGTCAGTTGAAACTAGTTCTAAATGGATAACTGACGAACATGAGGAGGGTAGTTATGACTACCATTTTAAGGAGATAAAAGATGGCGAAGAAAAAGAGCACAGTAAATAAAGCTGGTAATTATACTAAGCCTGGTATGAGAAAACGAATGTTTAATCAAATCATGGCTAGTTCAAAGGGTGGAAAACCTGGACAATGGTCAGCAAGAAAAGCCCAGATGTTAGCCAAAAAATATAAGGCAGCTGGTGGGGGGTATAAGTAATGGTTAAGAAAATTAAAAAAGTTGCGAAGGCTTTGAAGAAAGCATCTGCTTTACACAAGAAGCAAAGTAATATTATTGAGAAGCACATTAAGGAAATGAAATCTTATGGCAAAAAAAAGAGAGCCTAAGAAAGGAACAGGAAAACACCCAGGAAAGAAACATGGTAGAAGGCTTTACACTGATGAAAACCCATCTGACACTGTTGGAATCAAATTCGCAACGCCAACAGATGCGAGAAAAACAGTGGCGAAAGTTAAAAAGATTTCTAAACCATTTGCTAGGAAAATTCAAATTCTAACTGTTGGCGAACAAAGAGCTAAAGTCATGGGTAAATCACAGGTAGCAGCTATATTTAAGAAAGGTAAAGAGGCTATAAGAAAAGGGAGAAAAGCATAATGGCACTAGCAAAAAGTCAAAGGAGTTTAAAAGCATGGGGAAAACAGAAATGGAGAACGAAATCTGGCAAGAAGTCTTCGGAGACTGGGGAAAGATATTTGCCAGAGAAAGCTATCAAGAGTCTATCATCTGCAGAGTATGCAGCAACGACAAGAGCAAAACGCCAAGGAACAAGAAAGGGCAAACAGTTTGTGAAGCAACCGAAAGGGATTGCAAAAAAAACAGCTAAATATAGGAGATATAGTTAATGTACGGAATGAAAAAAATGAAGAACAAAAAAAAAGTAACAGGTAATAGAAAAAAATTAGACATGGATAGAGATGGTAAACTTACTAAAAAAGACTTTGCTATGTTAAGAAATAAAAAGAAAGGTAGAGCATAATGCCAGGTAAGGGTTTATATGCTAACATACATGCTAAAAGAAAACGTGGCGGTAAGATGAGAAAGAAAGGTGCTAAAGGTGCACCTACTGCTGCTAATTTCAGAAGAGCTGCTATGACAGTTAAGAAAAAATAATGGTAGCAAAGAAATATCAGAACCCATCAGGTGGATTAAATGAAGCAGGTAGAAAGTATTTTAAAAGAACTACTGGTGCTAATTTAAAAAGACCAAGTAAAAAAGTGGGCAACAAGAGACGTGCTAGTTTTTGTGCGAGGATGAAAGGTATGAAGAAGAAACTTACTTCTGCTAAGACTGCCAATGATCCTAACTCAAGAATTAACAAAGCACTTCGTGCTTGGAACTGCTAATATAAAATAAAAAAGGGGAGCCATAAAGACTCCCCCACAGGCAACAACAGAGACATTTAGAGTTTTACTCTAAGTGTCTTTTTTTTTGGTCTGATTGATACAAAGATCTATCACCCCATCTTTTTGTCCAGAGATAACTATTAAACTGTGAAGTACATCTCTCAACAAAATCTATAATTTTATTATGCCAAAACATCTTTCTAAATTTTTTGTATAATTTGTCTGATATCAGTTTCAAGTTTTTTACCTACAGAGTTAGCATGATTAATTACAGCAGCACATAAGTTGCCATGATATGGATAAGATTTTAAAGCCTCTCTAATTTTACCCACAGGCTTACCACCATAATCAATCACAATTGCATTGTCTTTATTTAATCCTATCTTTAGTTCAAATAGTATGCCAGTAAATTTATTTAAATCATTTTTTTCCGACATCTTTATCTCCCTCTGGATTAAAAGGTTTAAGTTTAGCCATCTCACTCATTATGTGAAATACCTCACCATATGGCCTTGTCATTAAGTATTTCATAATATCTTGTAATTGACTAGCAGTAACAAGATATTGTTTTTGTTTTGGTTCCATCTTTACCTCCTATTAAAATGGTATATCGTCTTCGTTAGGGTAGTGTGTGTCTATTACTTTTATCTTATCATTTGCACATGATATTGCATCTAATTGTTTATCTATCTCATCAGCAAACTGTGGATGCTCACCTATACCTACAGGTTTATCTAGGTATACTTGTATTGTAGCTTTTGCTATGTCTACTTCTGCTTCATACTTTTTTTTCAAAGCATCTAATATATCTCTACTCATTACTCTGCTCCTATAAATTGATAATATTTATTTTCTATTAAATCCTCATCATCAAAATAAGGATTAGTTTTTGCTGCTTCACATTCTCTAGCATCTCTTATGGTTTGGTTTAATGTTCTACCATCACGCAGACAACCTGCAACAAAATCTTCTACTTGTAATAATGAATGTTTAACTTGACCCATTACTAACCTCCTTGACTAATCTATTTAAATACCACTGCCCTTTTTGTAAATCCTCTAAAGGTTCTCCTTTAAATTTATATCTAGAAACATATTTTAATATATTACCTTTTAGATATCCATGAAACTCATCACTAGTCATACAGTCACGGATGACATCAATAGTTTCTTTTTTACCATGTAGATAGTGTGGAGGTGCATTTACATTATCATATATAGTTTCATTCTCATATGATATATCATGACCATGATCTTTTTTATGTGTGTATGTTCTTTTATCTTTTACCATATTCTCTCCTAACAGTTTTTATATCTATTAACTCCATATTATAATTACCATCTTTTACTTCTCTTTTAACAATCAAACCACTCCACCACATATGTTGAGTATCTCTAGCAAAGTGTTCAGTATGATTTAAATAACATCCTGCAGATAGTGCATGTAACTTTTTACCATTTGGTAATGTAGATACTGCATAATCTAATAAATGACTATGGCCAACTGTAGCAGAAACTTTGTGTTTTGTCAATATACTTCTAGCAATATTCTCACCTGATATTGCAGATCCCATAATACCAGATGGCAAATGATGAGAGTAATGCACACCATCTACAACTTTGATTGCTTTGTATTTAACTTCTTCCCAACCATGCTGTTTAAATTTAAGATCACTAATCTTCAAAGTGCCATCAAGTTCTGGATTCTCATCTACAAATCTATCAATCCTATCCTCATGATTACCATGAATCATAATCTTCTTAGGTCTATGTTTACCTAATCCTTTGTTAAATAAAGATAATGCTTCATGTGAATGATCCATATCTTGTTGATATCTCCTACCTTCAAAAGCTTTTTTACCTCTATCATAAGAGGATAGAGAATCCATACTACAAAAGTCACCCATACATATCACATGAGAAACTTTATAATCTGCTGCTAGTCTACCTGCCCACAGAAATCTATCATTGTTTGCTTTAGGTGTACAATGAGGGTCACCTATAACTAAGTGCGTTGCCATTAGTTTAACTCCTTATCACGTTTTTGTTTTAAGAACTCAAGAAAATCTACAACATTAGAATCATCATCAAATTCTGCAACAGAACTAATTGTCATAGTTTTATCATTCTTCTTTTTGTCTTCAGCAAACCCACGAAGGCCCCACAAGAATGTTGAATGAGGGTCTGTAGTTGCCATCTTTATCATGCCTCTAGCTATTGTAGAGCATAATTCGTATTCTTCAGTTGTCATTTTAGAATTACTATCCATAATAATTCCACAAGTAAAACCTTTTGCCCAAGGTGTAATTATTACTTTAACTGAATTTATTGCATTAAGTTTATCTTTTTTGTTCATTCCAATACCTATTATGGTTTTCACTATTATAATCTAATACTTTGTGTTCATATCCTCTCTTCATACTTTTCCTACCAAATTCATCTGCTTCATCTTCTTTATCAAAGATAGTATTAGTAAACAGTTTATAATCTTTATCTTTTTTATTTTTAAATACTATAAAATATAAATGCATATTATAAATATTTAAAGAGTCAATGGTGAACAGACCCCTCAAACTATCCACCATTAAACTCCTCAGTTTCCTCCTTTGGATTTGTAACAGAAGTGTACCAAACCCATTTAGGATTCTTACCTTTAGATTGCTGTTGTGGTAACAACTGCAATTTATCTCTTCCCCAACAAGGAAGTTTGTATGGGCAATACGAACACACAAAGCCCAAAACTCTATTACCAGTAGGTTTACTTCTAAAAGTTTCTGCAACATCATCGTAACATCTTTTGAAAGGTTTACCTTCTTTTAATGATTTAAAATTATCTTCAGCAGATTTAATAGCTTTATTCTTATGTTCGTCTACTGCAGGTGGTGTTTCACAAACTGTCCACTCACCTGTAGATTTGTTAATAGCTATCCATCCACCAAAATCTTTACCTTGACTTTCCCCATATAAAAATCCTTGTGACGCATAACCAAAGGAATCTTCTCTGACAACTTCATTAAATCCTCCAGCCTCTCCAAATTTTTTTTCAAAGGAATATGGTGACGCACTTTTAATATCCCATACTTTTCCATCAATCTCAACATCTTGTCTACCCTCAATACTATCTCCATTAAATTTATAACTAACTTTCTTTTGTTCATTACTTACTTTAATTCCAGATGATTTCATAACAAATATAGCTAATGCTTCTATTAGATCCCCAAAAGTATTTCTCATTTTTACGTTGTAAGGTTGTCCTTCACCTTTAATACCTTTAGCCTCCATCTGTAATTGACACAATGGTCTACCAATATTAGACATTCTAACTTCAAACTTATCTCTTCTAGTTTCTTCAAACTGTTTTAGTAAGGCACTTTTACATGCCTCACCAAACTCCTGTACTAACTGTTTGTCTAGCTTAACAGGATTTTTAGATACGTTGTCTAAGTATTGTTGAACTTTTAAAAGTATATTACTCATTAAGAAGCTAGTATTGTTTCTGGTGCATCTTCGATATCTTCTACAATCTCTGCATCTATCTTATCGTTTTGTTTTTTAGTAACTTCAGATTTTGCAGCGTTGTATAGACTAACTACTTCTTTATTTTCTACATCAATAGACTCTTGAAATACTTTCAATGTTTCCATATCATCATCAGACAATTGTAAATTAGCATCAGCATTTACAAATATATCTGGTGTGTAATAAACATTACCACCTTTCTTTTGTCTCTTAGTATTCAAAGAAAATGTACAATTAAACATTAATTTTTTTCTTTTATTAAGTTGATCAAGTGCAGCACTCACTGGTGAGAAAGCTGTTCCAGTTACTCTGTATAACACAGGTAAATTTTCTATTGATATAGATTCACCTTGTGCAGTAACACCTTTATCAAAACTTAATAAACCATAAACTAATTTGTAACATCTAATTGTTCTCTGCTCTTCTAATTTTTCTGGAGTTAAGTTTGCTCTTTCTTTGAAAGGTATCTTACCACATTTAGTACCACCTAAGATATCTATTGCCTCTTCTCTCCAACTTTTAAAAATTATAGATCTATTTATGTATTCACCTTTGGGTGCATCATAATGCATGTATTGCATTGCACTTATGAATGGCCGTAAGGTTACAGGTTTTGAATATACATTCTGACCTGTTTTAGAATCGTATGTGTAAAAATGACCAACAGGTAATTGATTACCATCATCATCTTCTGGGCTACGATTTATTGCTAACCTAGGTATGTTAGTACCTACGCTAGACCCATCATCCTGTCCTATCACTTGCATTATCTGCTCATTGGACATTCCTTTTACTATTATATTGCTATCAGACATTTGTCCTCCTTATATTAGCGATTGTGTATATCATATTTTAAGAAAAAAACCACAGGTTATTTTGACACACTATAAATTATTTTAATTATTAAGTAAAAAAAGTATATGCATGACATTATAAAAAGTATATTTTCTAACATATTCTAGTCTCACAATCTGTATGTTTAACATCTAAACCATCAGCTTTCGCAAAGTATTCCCACTCTGATAAAAACTCATGCTTTTCATTTATGTATAGTGTCGTAGGCTCTATCATGCATTGATCTTTTAGCTGTGTGTATTCTAGAAAAGCTGAATACTCATCATCAGAATACTCATCTAAAGTATCTAATGCATCTATATCTTTGGTCATATTATTCTCCGTGTTTATATGGCTCAAAAGTAACTTCTATCTTGCAAGTTTTACCTTCATGTTTATGCCAAGCATCATCTAAACTATCTAATAAAGATACAAAATCTTTACCCTGTATACATTCATCTGATGTAAGCATTTGTTTTACTGTAGTAGTCTTACTCTGTTTACCATTTTTCCAAGTATAATCCATGGAAATTATTTTATATTTATCTATGTGCATTATTTTATGTCCTCCATTTGTAACCAGTTGATACCTATCTTTGTTTCAGTATCTAGTGGTACGTTAAAGTTAATTTTGTAATACTCTTTGAGGGATGGTATTACATTTGATGTGCCCTGCTTAAATATTTTACTCATCACATCTTCTTCACCAGGATAAATATCTGCCACAATAGAATCATGAACTGTATTTATAAGCAAACTTTTTACACCCTGTTCTTTCATTAACTTATGTATATTTATACACGCTAATGGTACAATGTCAGCTGTTGCAAAACCTTGCACAGGATAATTTTTTATTTGTGTTCCGTATGTAGACCCACCCCAAGGTGTTCTCTCTGCATAAGGAAACGCATACTCTCTACCAGTTGGTAGTTTAACTCGTTTATATTTAATGGCCTCACTCTGTAAACTCTCATGCCATTTTTTTATATCTTTATATTTTTCTAAAAATTTAGTGTAGTATCTTTTCTCATCTTCAGTACCAGTTACACCACCATACAAAGGTTTAAATGTATGTGCTTTTGCATCTTGTCTAGATACACCTATTATATCTGCAGTGTATTGGTGCACATCTATTTTATTTTTTATATCTTCCATACCTTGTTTATCTTGTGCAAGATATACTGCTGTTCTAAATTCTAACTGTGCAAAATCTATCTCTAATATTTTACCACCTTCAAATCTAGATGTAACAACTTTACGAATAGGAAATGTTTTACCCCTAGGTTGGTTTTGAAAATTAGGATCTCTACTAGATAATCTACCAGTTGCAGTTATTGATTGCATAAATTTAGGATGTAAGAAACCTTTTTCATTTGTAAAATTTTTTAATCCTTCTACAAAAGTATTTAAGTATGTATCAACTGCGTTATGTCTAACTATCGCATCAATAAATTCTTTGAACTCACCTTCTGCCTCAGATGCAATCTTAGTCAAAGTTAATCTATCAGTTCTAAAGCCAGACTCTGCAATATCATATACACTTCTAGGTCTTTGCCTAAACCCTGCAATCTTTGCCATTGGTGTATAGATATATCCATCTCCGTCACACTCAGAACATTTACTATAATTTTTAAATGGACTACCATCTTTTTTTATTCTTTTAATTACACCTTTACCTTTGCATCCTATGCATTGTTCTGCTACAGTTCTATGTATTATATCTGTGTTATCTGAAACTAAGTTTCTAAATTGTTGTCTAGAATAATTAGGTCTTCTCTTATTTTTACCTGTGCTTTTGTCTATACCAACATTAAATATTTTAGCCCAATGTTTTTTATCTTTTGGTTTTGCAGAATATATTAACCAAGATAATTGTTCTGGACTAGATAAATTAATTTTAGTATCACCCATTTGTCTGTATACAATCTTATCTATCTTTTGTTTTAGATACGCAAACTCTGCTCTAAATTCTTTTTCAACTCTATCTAACTCAGTGGTATCTATATTAATACCATTACGTTCCATAGTAGCTAAGACAACTAAAAACTCATTCATCATTTTAACTGTCATTAAAAGATTTTTATTCTTATCTAATCTAAGATCAGCCATCTGAGAATCAAATAAATTTCTAGTTATTTGTACATCTATCTTACCATATTCTTCTACTACATCTACAGGTATGTTCTCAAATGATATGCCTCTATCCATATATTCTTTTATACTACTATCTTTAGACCCTATCCTTCTTCTACGGCAACACATCTCAAGCGTTAAACTTTTTCTTATACCTCTGTTAAGTATATACTCCCCCAACATAGTATCATATACTCTTCCATTGTATTTAAATCCTGCTTCTAGTAACCACATCAAATCAAATTTTATATTGTGGCCAACTAACAAAGTTGTCTTGTCTAAAGTATCTTGTATATTTTTAAAACAACCTTTGTCTACCCTCTCACTGTGATTAGTGAAATAGTATTCATCATTAATACCCACACTTACTAATATATTATCTGGATGAAAAGGTGATGGATCATATCCACCATTCTCATTTCTTTGCCAAGATGTCTCTACGTCTACTGTTGTAATCATTTTCTCTTCTTTCCATCAGATGGTTGGACACCTAACTCTAATAATATTTTCCAAGAAGATCTTGGTTGGAATCCACAACTATCAAATATTTGACAAGCGTGGTCTGCGTTTTCTGCATTTACATAAAGAGTTACATCTGTAACTACATTTTGAAATATGTAAACTGATTTTCCATTGTGTCTTTGTTTTTTCTTATACTTCATATCTACTTATACTCCTTCTGATTGTACAAACAGGTTCACCATGATACCCATTTATTTTATTTTTACTTATACATAGTGTTCTTATTTTATTTTCTAAATCACTATTAGCATTTCTACCTATACCAATAATCAAATCTGCCTCAGCTGCCTTACCAGTCTTAGAGTTTTCCATTTGATCAAATGAAATACTGTTTCTATTGTGTGCATCAGCAGATGCTTGTGATATTGCAATCACTGCACAGTTTCTACGTTTGGCTATCTCCCTCACACTTGTATAGATCTGCCTTAATTTTTCATCTGTTCTAGCGTATGTACCACTAACATTTATTTTATCTAATTGATCTATAACTATTATATCTGGTTTATTTTTTTCACAGTGTGCATCTATATCTTCGATAGACCAATCAACTGTATCAAACATAAATATATTATCTTTTATATCACCCCAGTATTGCTGTGCTAATTGTTTATCAGCTACTATCTCTTCTCTATTCATTCCAGTGTAACAAGAGATTGCCCTAATCTGTGTTCTAATAGCAGGTTCTTCATTTATAAATGCATGTACCTTTGCACCTTGAGAACAGAAACCATCTGGCCCTGCACAAAGACTAACCCAGAAAGCAGTCTTACCAGTCTCTGGCCTTGCAAATGCAATCATAAGATTGCCACCACCTATACCTCCTACGTTTTCTTTTAGAACAGGTATATTAAATTTCCATTTAGTTGTAACATCTAATAACTCCATAACTTCTTCAATATTATTTGTGACTGCAGGATTTTTATCTTCACTAATATTTATTTTATGTTTGTCTATCATGCTAGTAATCTCTGCAAAGTTAGCCTGTTTACCATTAAATATTTCTGTGGCCTCAACTGCTATCCTTTGTGCAAGATCTCTATCAGATAAGATACGCATAATATCTTTTGCTATCTCTTTACTAGGTTCTTGTACTTCTTTAATATCTTCTACTAGCTCACTAAATTTTTCTTTCGCAGCTCGTGTTAATGCAGGATTAAATATTGTAGTATGTAGAGAATATAACTCATCAACTTTTATATCCTCCTCATACTTATCATGTGCTTTTTGTATTGTATCATACAGAGAACTTATATCTCCTGCAAATACAGTGGGGGATAGTGTACCTTTATACTGGGTATAAAATTTTTTATTAAGCATAAGCCTAATCATTTGTTTCTCAATCATCTTTTAATTCCTTTAATAAAATTTGATCTATCATTTCAGCTATTGATTGGTCTCTTTGATTCCAATCAGTTTTATTAGATTCCCAAATATCATATTTCCACTCACGCCATTTATCTAATATATCTTTTCTCATTTGATCATTCATAAAACATTCTCCTTACTTGTTCTGTATCATAATATTTAAGATCATCCTCTAATGGTTTAACTATTATATTATCAAATCCAGACGATCTTAAATCTTTGGCCATGTCATACGCTTTTGTTGTAGCGTCTCTATCTAAACATATATATAAATTTTTATATGGTTGTAGGTGACTCTTGTGTAATGCTTTTAACTTCGTACCCATAATTGCTATGCCAGTTAATACAT
>Ga0209348_1001534_pt1 | contig 11194 bp, 15 predicted proteins | sample ETNvirenome_2_30_FD_184065 | JGI IMG/M metagenome (GOLD analysis project Ga0209348, IMG submission 184065) | Marine viral communities from the Pacific Ocean - ETNP_2_30 (SPAdes) (version 2) | ecosystem: Environmental > Aquatic > Marine > Oceanic | place: Pacific Ocean | collected 2013-06-22 | reverse complement strand
AGCAGATTCTCCTGGCTGCTGTGATATACCAGCTATACCAGTTGCAACAACAGGTACACCAGATTGTGCTACAACTTGTTTTGCTAAGTCTTGACCTAAATCTTGTACGAATTGTGCAGGTAAATTTTGTACTTGTTGAACAGCCATTATAATACTTCCTCTAATCTTTGTGATGTTTGAAACATTCTACGTGCGCCTTCTAAGCCTTGCGATTCTTCTGATACTTCACCCCCGGCTTCGAGGTTTTTCATCATGTTATACATAACTTCTGCGCCTTTGTCCACATCTCCATCACCCGCATTTCTTACAGCATCTGCCGTAAATACAAACTCATTTTTAGATAATCTTGCAGGAACATCGTCTGCTTTTTCCATACGTCCGATAGGCACAAAACCACCATCTTCTCTATAGTCCTTTTCCATGCCACCCATGTCTAATAATGGCATAGTTTTCTTTGCTACTGGTTCTTTTTGTTCAGTAGACCCACCTTCAGCTCTAAATCTTATTGCTAAATTACCAAAAGGATCTCTTCTATATTCAGGTATATTTAAACCTGGTCCTAAATTAGCTGTTTGTACTGTATCGTCTTCTTCCTCTTTAGCTGTTAAACCTGCTAACGTTGATGCTCCTAAAATACTTGCCGTAGGATTTGATTTTATAAGATTAAGTAAACCACCAGATGGAGTCCCTGGCTTAGTCGTTGCACTAGCCAATAATTTACCTTTTAAAAAACCACCTAAATTAGCAATACCTTGTCCACTTTTTAAATTAGATAAGAAAGTCCCTGATCCAAAACCAGCTCCGCCTGCAAATTTTAACCCTCCTAAATAAGTTCCACCTGCATACAATAATGCAGCTTTACCTATAGGTGACTTTGCTATCTTCTTAACTGTTCTTGTAACTTTCTTAACAAGTTTACCTAGACCATACATCTGTCTTGCAGATTCAAAATCCATGATCCCACCTTCGTAAGGCATGCCTCCTCCTGCTAAACCTGCTCTACCGCCATCAGCCATATTATTTATTTCTTCTAAAAGTTCTTCTGCTCTAGTTTTTGTTTTTGTTGTTTTATCTGTATAATCAGGTAGGTTTCTAATATTCTCTCCGATAGTTTCTGTTAAAGTTGTATCATCATCAGTTGTTTCTTTTTCATCATCACTCGTACCAAAAATATCAAAATTAGATTGCATTTTTTTCATGTCATTAATTCTATTTATAGCGTTTATTGCCGCTAATCCTTTTTGTATTTTAAAAGGCATTTGTGACATGATTAAATTAGCTGGGTTAATAAAATTTGATAAAACACCTAATGTTGCTAATGTTTTAGCACCTCCTCCAGCTCCTTTAGTAGCTTTATTATAATCAGTTTTAGACATTCCTCTTTGTTGAAAATCTAAATCTCTACCAGCACCACCATCTCCTGGTCCAGGTCCACCGCCAAAAGTTCCTCCTCCTGGAGATCCTACTCCCCCTGCATCAGCTCCTCCACCGAATTGATACATTTGTCTGAATTGTTGTGCTCTAGTTATGGCCATTTATCTATCCTATTTTGTTTTGCCAAATAAATCAAGACTTGGCATTATTACCGTAACGTCTCTCTTAATGTCTTCTGGTGCTATACCCTTTGATTTCCACTCCTCGTCAGATAAGTATTGCTCACCTGTTTTAATATTAGTTATTTTTTCTATTATTTTCTTTGGTTTTATCTCTGTCATTATGATGTTACCTCTCGCGGCTGTATTTCTAATATTGAAGCTATGACGTGCAGCTCGTTCGCGTCAGAAGCCTGTACCTTTAATATCTCACTTTCTTCCATTACCAGTGGGTTAGTTAAAAGTTCTGTTGTAGTAATTGTTGCTATAGTCTTTGTTTTGAACAAACTAAATATGTTACTACTAGCATCTACTAAAGTAACATCTATATTGCAACCAGATCCTGCATCATTAGAAACTAATATAGATTTTACAACAGCTGTTTTAGCACTTGGCACTGTATACAGTGTTGTTAAATCTGTAGTCGTTAAATCTGCTTTTTTATTTATAAAACTATTAGCCATTAATTTAAAAAGAAGTTTTGAGCTTCTACCTCATCCTTAAGTTCTTGTTGATATGTAGTATTTAATTTTACTATGATACCATCTATATCTCTTGTTTGTGCTTCAGCAACAGTATAGTCATATTGCTGTGATGGTCTTGTTAATACTTGTACTATCTTAGCCATTATCTACGTCCATCTGGTTGTGTGTCTAATCTAAAAGTTCCTAGCTTCCAACTTTGAGAAGCACCTGTGTTTGCTACTTTTAAAGATATAGCTCTGGCTCTTGCACGTGTATCTACCTTTTGAGTAGAGGACGTAACTGTAAAAGGTCCAAGAGATGAACTAGCTTTTGCATCATTTGGAAAATTTCTTGTTTCTAATGTAATTTGTGTGTCACCAGTTTGAGATATAAAATCTGGTATAAATCTTCTTATCTTCATTAAAAATTCTCCATCACCTCTAAATGTTGCAACACCTGTTTGTTGTCCTTGGGCTGACCTTGCTTGTGTAATATCAAAATCTCCTGATGATATGTTTGACGTTATGGCTGTGATTGTACCATTTCTATTTTGATCAGTCCCTGTTTCATGTTCATAGTATGATGTTCTACCTTCAGTATTTCCAACAACGTCAAAAGATGTATCTGTTGATGCATCATACTCTAATGCATGCGGTTTAGTAAATACCGCAGAATCTTGCCACATAGTTCTAGACAAACTACCCACAGTCCATACTGGTCTTTGGGGTGATGAATCAAAATAATTGTACGCCACCATTCTATTTACTACTGAAGACGTAGACTCTGGATAAAACCACATAACCTCACCAAACAAATTATTTAATCCAGCAGATATCATTTGGTTACCAGACTCCATGTTTATGTTATCATAAACAAAATCTTCTACTAAACATGGTAGTGATTCTAGTTTACCAGCATATCTAAAGAAACCATTCTCTGACATCCAATATGCAGCACCGTCAACTTCCACGCATGCGTTCTGTCCTGCAAGTCCACAGTTAGTTCCAACTTGTGAAAATGCAAACGTAAATGGTTGACCAACAAAACGTTGTGTAAATAGAGCTGTATCTGTCCAAACATAGATTGCATCTCTACCTCTGATAGCTCCTCTAATCTGTGATCCATCAGCAAGTCTTTGTGTGCCAGCTGTGTTAGTTGCTGTAGGTGTGTATGTATTTATATCTTCTTGGTCTGAGAATCTAATAAACATATCGTCTTGTGTCGCTGCATTTCCTATAGTTGTCTCTGTCCCATAAAATACTAAGTGACGATCAGGTGTTGATACAACCATGTGTCTTGATGCAGTTGGTGCACCAGATATAATTGTTGCTCTTGTTTCTGTTGCATTTGATAAACCAGAGTCCCATTCAAATACTGCACCATCATGAATTAAACAAATAGCTTTGTCACCAAAATTATCTAGTGACCACATACCAGGTTCTAATACTAAGTCACCTGATGCTGCTTCACCCCACGCAACAAAGTCTGTTGTATTAGTTACAGTTGCACCATCACTATGTGCAGCTCTTGTTGTTCCTCTAACCGCTCTTGTGATACCTGTTAATGTAGTTCCACTTGTAATTCCTGTATAAGATATTTCTTCTGTTCCTACTTTTATAAAGTTTGTGCCTGTGCTAGGAAATTGTGTAGCGTCTGCTAAAACAATAGATGTCCCAGAACCACCTGTTCCAAATGCATTATCACCTAAAGCACCATTCAAAGTTGTGGTTACAGCAGATGATGCCTCTCCACCCCAAGACCCTAGTCCCCAACCAAAACCTTTTTCTTGTACGGCTGAACCCACAGTATAGTAGTGTTGAACTCTAATACCACCAGATGTAGTTGCGCCAGATCCAGTTTCGTTTGATGGCATAGTGATTGTAATAGTTGTAGTCGTTGGGACAGATGTCACCATAAATTTTTTATTATCAAAATCACTAGCTCCAAAGTTAGATCCTGTGATTGTAGTAAAATTATCTAATAAAATTATATCTTGAGGGTTGATACCATGACCAGATGAGAAAGTTATTGTAACGGTCGGTGATCCGTTAGTCGTGGTAAATGCACTCGTAAGCGTTGTTGTAGATTTAATAGGATGTATGTCATAAAACACACCACCTGAATATGCGTATAAAATTCTGTTTGTTCCTATGATTGCGTACCTTCTACCTAGACTATTAACATAGTGATGAAGTCCACGGCCTGCACCAGTTAATTCGTTTTCATTAACATTGCCTAATTGATTCCAACCACCTATTTTTTCTGGTGATCCATATCTAAATCTAACATTATCACAATCTACCCACTGTCCCTCTGCTGTAGTTTGTGATACCTGTTTGTTGATACCTGGCTGAAAACCTATTTTTTGTAGCATAATTTACCACTATATAAGATTTTTTACATTTTTGTAGTGCATTTATTCTATCAGTATTGACCAAAACTGTCTATGTTCATGGTCAATGATAGTTTCTTGTTTTTCTTAGTTACCACTTCATGTAACATGTTTTTTGGAGAAACAAGAGTTTTTTGAGAAAAAAGTCTTATTTTTTCACCATTAATAATCCAATCCGAGGTTCCATAAATTTGTTTTACAAAAACATCGTACGGATGACTGTGAGAAGGAAAACTCGCTCTTTTACCAGGTCTGCTAAAATAAAAATTAGAGTGAGGAATAAAACCTATTTCTTTCATTAATACTTTTGAAAAATTTCTTAAATCTTCCGTTAAATCTAAAACGTTTGATATTATTGTGGTGTACCCTAATTGGTAATACTCAAACCATTTATTATAATCTAAATACCCATCCTCTGAAAAAAAAGCTGAAGATTTTAGTCCTGTAATGTTTATAACTTCAATTGAAGGGGTATTAGAAACAGGATAAAATTTTGGCCATCTTTTTCTTATTTTTAATAAATTTAAAAGCTCTTGTTCTGTAAGAACAACTTTTACATCCTCTAAAGCTTGTAAAATATTTTTTAATTGTTTGTTATCTATTTCAGACTGCATATAAGTTAAAAGCAAATGTAATTCTTGTTTTATTTGTATTTTGTTTTTTTACCCCATGTTTTGTATCTGATGGAAATATTAAAACATCTTTTGATTTACCATAAAAATTTAAATCATGAAATTCGGTAGGGCAATTAAAACAATCAGTATAATATATAACTCCAGATAAAATACCAGCGTGAGTGTGTGTTTCGTTATAAGAATTTTTTTTAGAAAAATTAATCCAAAAATCATAGTGATCATAATGATCAACATTTCTTCTAAGTCTTATCTTTCTATGTTTAGTTGTAATTTTTTCTGATGATTTATTATTGTAATAATATTCACCTAATTTTATTAAGTACCCAAACATTAATGACTTTTCAAATAAATAAGAATCTACACTAATTTGATAAGAATTTTTACCGTGATTATCATGAGACACTAAAAAACCATATTTTGATTTTCTTTTTTTGTTAGCTGATTTTAAAAAAACTGTTAGTTCTTTGAACAACTCTCTTGGTAGCTTATGTGTTAAAACATCTTCTGTTAAAAATTTACTGTCCTCAAACATGTTCATATAAAAATTTTTTCTGCTGGTTCATTACACAAAAGTTCAAAATTTATTGAGATCCTGTACTCATCACTTTCGGGTTTTTTAGGAGCATGATTAATATAACTAGGAAATATTATAAAATCATTTTCTTTAGGAAAAAAATCAAAGCGGTTGCCGTTGCATTCCATTTCTAATTGGTTGCCTTTTGTTTTAGGAACCTTTAAATAATAGACAGAATTAATTGTGCATGTTTTACTGTGGTTGTGCCAAACGTGATTATGATCAAATTTATTTATACAATACACAAAAGACTTTGTATTATTGTTTTTATGCAAAGTAAAAGGTTGTAATATTTGTTTACAAACTTTTAAAAATTTTAAATACATTTTTTTATTAAATTTATTATTTTTAAATTCAACATTGTGAGCACCAAAATCATTATCATTAAATTTATTTTTTGGTTTCTCTATTTGTTTAATTAAACTTTCCTTTTCTTTTTTTGTTGGTCTGTAAAAATTATTTAGTACAAATATGGGCAATCTAGACATTTAAAAGACCAATATTAAATGCAACACTAATTCTTGATTTTTTTGATCTATTGGGTTCTACCATATGAAATTGACTAGGACTAAATAAAAGTAAATCATATTTTTTTGGTTTCCAAACATATCTAGCGTGAAAGTTTGCATCCTTAAATAATTTAAAATTACTGTCATTAAATTTATTAAAATCTTGGTTTTGAAAAATTAAATCACCACTTTCTTTTGGAGTTTCTAAATAATATATACCGGTTAAAACTAAATGGTCTTCATTAATATAATGATTATGTAATTCATTATAGTCACCAAAATTGTTTTCGTTTATCCACCAAGAGTGAGTATATATTTTAAAAGATGTATTTTCTCTTGGGTTTAATTTACTACAAAAAGCATGGGCAGGTTTTAAAAAAACCTCTCTATTAACTTCCTTATTGTTCATACCACGAAAATTAAATGTTTGGTACCCTCCCTTATTGCTTATTGAAACACCTTTTTTATTTGTTTTCTTTTCTTTTTTTAAAATGTTTAAAAAATATTTTACATATTTTTCTTTTTTTATTTGCACATTGTATAAAGAAGTTTTAAAAATATCTGTAATCATTTCAACCTAACCTCTTCTAATAAAAGTTCTAGTTGACTAATTCGATCTAAATATTCTTTATTGTTTTTTAATAAAGTATTTTTTTCGGTCTGTAACCTATTAACATTAAGTCTAAACTCTTTGTTTAAAAGGACCTCACATTCTTTTACCTTACGTTCCATCTCAACTAGTTCTTTTAATCTATGTATTTCTTCTTTTAATATTTTTATTTCATCCATCACTTTCTCCTTTTAAAAACTGATGGTAAACCTAAAAAAGGTCTTCCATCAAATTCATTTTTATTTTTTGATTGTTTTCTATTATAATGCAAAAAAACTTGTGCGCAATAGTTACCTGTAAATTTTTTTCTCCAGTGTTCTAATTCACATCCAGAATAAACTAGCATATCACCAGGTCTTAAATCTACCTTAATCCCTTTAGCTTTGCTTTCAGTAGTGATGCCTTTTTGTTCATTTGGAAAACCCACATTTTCATTAGGACTTAAATAAATAGGCCATTTATCTCCACCTAAATTCATAGTAGTTGATATCTCACACGATGGTCTGTCTTTGTGTCTTTTTAAAACATCTCCTTTTTTATATACCCTAGTGTAAGAATAAGTTGAAACTAATTTTAATCCTGTATGTTTTTGCATTTGAGGTAAAACTTTTTCTAACAAAGTTTCCATAACTAAATCTGAATAATGAGAATATGTATTTGGAACTTGAGCATCTAACCAAGTTCCCCAAGTTGTTTCGTTTAAACTAATATAATTGTATTCAAAAAGTTTTTTTGCTACTTTCTTTTTTAAACATATATAATCATGAATAAAATTTGCCATTTCTAATGAAATTGCTTTTTCTATAATGCAATATTTATTTTTTTTAAAAAAACTAGACAAATGGATTACCTATTGTCCAACATACTAAAGAATACCTAGTTCCTTTTGTCACTGGCTTAACTCTGTGCCAAACAAAAGAAGGAAAAAAAATAATAGATCCTCTTTTTGTATTAAATGGTTTGTCTACTTTTATTGATGAAGTATTTTTGTTGCCTTTCCTTCCAAAATCTAATTCTAATTCTCCTCCTTTAAATTTTTTTGGATCACTTAATTGGACCACACAAGATATTTTTCTTATCTTACCTCTATAAGTTTTAAAAGGATGATCTAAAGAATAAGGTTCAGGAAAACAATCATTATGCCAAGTGTAGTGTTGTTTCTTGCCATAAATGGTAAACTGCATGCTTTCTGTAAAATCATGTTGAAAATTCCATTCTGCATTTTTATTAGCTTGATGTAAATAAGAATGTATAATATCAAAAATCCATTGATTATTTAAAAAAACTACATTGGAATTTCTAATTTTTAAAAGTTTTTTAACATCGTTTGTAGCTAAAACTTTTTTACTGCCATCTAAAGATGTTTGAGCAGTTTCAGATCTTTTTGATAACCCTGCATCAATTATTTTATCACACGTTTGTGAAGATAAAGCACCTTCCCATCTCCAATAACAATATTTTAAATTCATTTAAAGTATTTCTTTTATCAAGAAATATCACTAATTAGCTAATTAGTCAATTTTTAATTTGGTGTAATTGTGTCAGAGGCTGCAGTGTAAGTGCCATAAGAATCCCAACTATTAGTATCAGGGTTCCAATGTTCTACTGGTTGAACATCATTTTCATCCACAGGATTTTCTAAATATTTAATTCCATACCAAACTTGTAACTCTTCATTCCAATTAACTTGATGGTTTTCTTCAGACGGTTTAGCCACAGGGGCTTCCCACAAAAATGTGTCAGGATTTAAAATCCATGATTCAAAAGGTTTTTTAGTTATTCTAAAACCATCGTTTACAGGATCATATGTATCACCTGGGCCAGGAGAATTTTTTCTTTTAGGTGTTCCACCAAGAAGATGAGTATTTCCTAAAGTGTTAACGGAACATTGAATCCATTTTACTCCATTTTCAGACAAAGGTAGCACAGTTTTAAAATGCTCAGCAGCTTGATCAGAGTATTCTCCCCCATTGTTTGCAACATCGTTATCATCAGCTTTAACAACTCTTAAAACAATATTATTAGAATCTAATTCTGCAAAAGTAGCCATAATTATTAACTCGGTGTTACCGTTCCTGTTACTGTAAAAGTCATAACAACATCAGTCCCATCATTTGCTTGTGTATTTGATGGTGGTGATAATGCATAACTATATGCGTTTGGTCCTCTTAAAATAACTCTGCCGCCTCCTCCCGTGGCACCATTTCCTCCCCCACCAATTCCTGTTGGACCTCCACCAGCTCCATTTTGGTTTCCACTTCCACTAGAAGCACCTCCGCCTCCTGCATAAGTTACAGGACTTCCCGTAATAGAATTAGCCGAGCCATCTCCGCCTTTACCACCTGTTGGTGTTAAAGCAGGGCCAGGAGAACCACCTTGTGAAGCTCCTCCACCACCGCCTCCACCGGGTTGTAGTGGATAATTTTGTCCGCCACCGTTTCCTTCTGGTGGACTATAACCTCCAGCGTTTCCGCTTCCTCCTCCAGCTTGAGGGTTTCCTGTGGCAGCACCTCCGCCCGATCCACCTGGATATCCAGCTTGATTACCCCATGGTGGGGGAACAGTTGGAAAAGCACTTTGAGGACCACCTGATCCTCCGCCAGTTGATGAAATTGAAAAATCGCCAGTTGCGTTTGAATCTCCACCTCTTTGTGTACCGCTGGTAACACCGGCTCCTACAGTTACTGGATAAGGAGTTCCTCCTTCAAGTGTAAAACTTGTTCCGCCTGGAAAAGAAGTTCTATACCCTCCAGCTCCTGCTCCACCCGAAGATCCTCCGCCGCCTCCCGCGACAACTAAATAATCTACGATAGCAGGGAGAACACCTCCGCTTCCAAAACCTAAAACTTGATAACCAAAGCTTCTTGTTTTGGGTTTTGTGTTTCTTTTCTTTTTATTTTTTCCAGTTCCTGAATCAAAAACTTCTATTTTGTATTCTTTCACTTATTCCTCCTATTATGCGTCGTTAGCAGCATCAGTAGTAAAGAATAATTTAACACCTAATAGTTTAGCATCGGCATCTAAATCATCTGCTGATACATCTCTTGTTATTTGGAAATAAACTTCTTCATCCGTACTAGGAGATCCCGCTATTGTGACTGCTCCACTTTCTGCTGTAACGTCTAAATCGTTTGCTGTACCACTATGTGCTTTTGCTGTTGGTGCAACCGCTGTTCCAAAAGCAACATTGATAGTGTCATTGTCTGCGCAAGAAACGCCAGCTAATGCCCAAGACACAGTTCCTGTATCTGTTGAATCTGCTGTAAAATATGCTTGAAAAGTTATTGTGCCTTCGTTCCATGATTTAGGAAAAGCAACTGCAAACTGAGCGCTTTCATCAGAAGATTTATCAAAATCTAAAGTTTTAATTTCAGGACCATTTGACAATTCTACTTGTGCTATCCCTGCACAACCGTTTGTAGTATTTGGATACATAGCAACTGCCGGCACCCAAATAGTTTCTTTGCCTGCAACTTTTACTGCTGTACCACCCGCTTGAACAACACCATTTCCATTTGGTGCTATATTAATGTTTCCATCTGCACCATCTGTAATTGTAATTGTACCTGAATTAGTTCCTGAGTTTGTATCTAATACTAAATCATAAGCACCACTTGTGGTAAGTGTTGCTGATGCTGCACCTGTTCCAAACACTGTTTCACCAGTTCCTTTTGGCTTAATAGCTATATCAATGTTTGAATCATCACCTGTTGCAGATAATGTTGGATCGTTTCCTGTAGCAGCATTTGCTATTGTAAATTCATTAACTGCTGAACTAGTGGCTGTAAGTAGGGCTAATTGATTTCCATTAGTATCTAAAATTGAAGTTCCAATTTTAGGTGAAGTTAAAGTTTTATTTGTTAAAGTCTGTGTTCCAGTAAGTGTTACATCTCCATCACCAAAAGCTAAAGTAATAATATCAGGATTAGTTCCATCATTAGCTGATGCAAATATTAATTGATCACCTTTATCTGTTGAAGTAAATGTAAATGAATCTCCAGATCCAGATACATATTTAAACTGTACTGTGTACGCACCTGATGTTGAATTTCTTAAAAAATAAAAAGTTTGAACGTCTAGAGGTATGGTTACAATTTGATTTCCTGTAATTGTACCTGTGAACTCAATCATTCTGTGTGCAAGAACTGCACCAGTTGATCCATCAGAAACTGAAAGAGCTGTAGTTTGTGCACCACCAGCAATTGATTGCTGAGTAAATCCACCTGAAATTTGTTCTAAAAGTTGTAAATTTGTATTAGTTTTCGTACCCCATGTTCCGGCGTTTTCACCAGTTGCTTGAAGTTCGACTCCTAGTCCCGTATATGTTGATGCCATTTTTTATCTCCTATGCAGCGTCACTATAACTTGTATTTGATCCAGTTGCAACATCAGAATAGCTTGAATTTGATCCTGTGTCA
>Ga0209348_1001533_pt1 | contig 11196 bp, 3 predicted proteins | sample ETNvirenome_2_30_FD_184065 | JGI IMG/M metagenome (GOLD analysis project Ga0209348, IMG submission 184065) | Marine viral communities from the Pacific Ocean - ETNP_2_30 (SPAdes) (version 2) | ecosystem: Environmental > Aquatic > Marine > Oceanic | place: Pacific Ocean | collected 2013-06-22 | reverse complement strand
ATCAAATTAAACCAACAAATTCAGAGTATGGTAATAAGAATCCAACAATTTCAAGTAATAGTTGGGCACTTAGATTTTCTTTTAACACTGGTGGAGGATATTATTATTATCGACAAGGAGCTACAGGTTCAGGAGGGGTTCAATTTACAAGTTGGGATTTTGATGGTAATACAAACGGTGATACTGGGGTTGCACCAAGATTTATGACTAATTTTTATCAAACTGCAATTCGTATTGAACCTCAAAGTGGTTCGATGTTAACTGCTGGTAATGAATTAGTCGCATCTGGTGTTATTTTTGTATGTTCTGCTGGAAATAGCAGACAAAAATTAGTTGATGGTAGTCATCCAGATTTTAACAATTATGTTTCTGATGGCAACAACACTGCTTTAAGTTCATCTACAACGAGCTCATCAGGAGTAGTTTATGCAAAAACAATAAATCGACCAGGAATGCCTGGTGCGATTGGAAAGAGTGGAAGTGGTAGTTCGACTCTTTATAATACAATTCAAGTCGGTGCTTTAGATGATGATCATGGTGGCGATGGAAAAGAAAGAAAAGTTTTTTATAGTAACATGGGTAGTGCAGTGGATCTTTACGCTGCAGCAGATTCAACTTTGGCAGCTTGTGATGATAATTCTGGCAGCAGACATAATCGTTATGATGCATACTATGATGTTACCACAATTTCTGGTGGAGTAGCAAGTACAATTCAATCGGTTGAGTCTGAAGATCGAATATTTAATGGAACTAGTTCAGCGTGTCCTATCGCTGTAGGATTAATTGCAACAAAGTTAGAAAATAATAGAACTTGGACAAAAACTGAAATTAAAAATTGGTTAGCAACAGATGTCGGTGAACAAAATGCGGATGATTTTCATTTTGGTACAGAAGTTGTTGGTGCAAATGATGCTGGTTGGGCTAGTGATAATAATAATTTACATGGAGGATCACCAACAGTTATTTGGGATACTGAATCTGGAAGTAGTTCTCTTCCATACTTCCTATTAAATGAACAGGAATATAAACCAATAAATGCTTTTAATCCTGAAGATAATATTCCTGCTAGTGGAAGTTTTGCTGATACCTTTGTTACTGGAGATAGGCATAGAGTTTTTGTAAATAATGCAAGAATTGTACAAAATCATGATTATTCAGTTGGTGTAGGGTCAGTTCATTTATCACACACTACTGATAATAGTAATAAAAATTTAGTTACATCTGGTAAATTTGTATATGGAAAAAGATTAGGGTTAGAAGCATCTGGAACTGAAAAATGGGATGATCTTACTATTTCAGCAGATAAAGGAGTATTTTTCCGTGATGGACTAGAAACATATTATACAATAGATAAAAAAGTTAATAATGTTAAAATAAGTAAAGTAGAATCAATACCAGTAAAATCTGATGTAGTATTAAAAATAGCAGAACAATTTCCAGAGACAAGTGAAGTTAGCACAACATTACTTGGTGTTAGTCGTGCAGAGACTCAGTTAAGTTTATTCTCAAACGTTTCATCCTATGGATTAGAATCAAAAGATTGGGAAGTGCTTGAGCATAGAAGTGTTATTACTCTTCGAGAATGGGCTGAAAGAATAAATGAAATATATGGAGAGAGAACAAGAGGAGAAATTAGAGAAGAAACTCAAGAATCTGCAATACAGTTGTATCTGTTTCCTTGTCCAAATACTTTTCCTTTCGGTCCTAAGTTTGAAAAAAATAATTTATATAGTTCTGATTTATTCGAAACCTATGCTAAATTTATCGAAATGGGTAATGCATTATATACTCATTATAATCTTAAAAATGCCTCTGAATATGGTGGCGATCCACAAAAACAAAAATGGGTGAGAAGATTTTTAGATCCACTAATCGCAGCACCAACTACAGGTGCTAAAAGAGATGTCGAATATTTTGTTGAACTCAAACAAGCTTTTGCAGCAATTGATAACTGGACAGAAACTTATAGAGATATAAGATCAGGTTCTTTGATTAGTCCAATATCTGGAGATCCATCTCCAATTGGATTTACAGAAGTTAATAGTATTCTCGGATTAGCACCACTTACATACGCTTCTGATAATACTCGTCCTGGATATTCTGACAGTGCTCGAAGATATCTCCTTTTACAATCAAGGAGAGTGTTTAGATATCAACCAGGTAGAATTAGTGGATTTACTTTTGGCGTGAGAGTTGCTAGAGAACAAAATACAGGATTTAAATTAGAATGGGGTATTTTTAACAAAACAGATCATTATGTGTTTCAATTAGATAAAGGATTTTTAAAAATTGTTCGAAGAAGTCAAGTTCCATTGCCAGAATATATTGTTGAAAGCACAGGTCTTTTAACTACACAAGAATTTGTTAAAACTCCAGATCCACAAGATAGTTATGAATCTGAAGAAAATCCAAATGGTGATCCTTATAAGTTGCATGAACTTGTAATACCTCAAGATAATTTTAATGGTGATTCTTTAGATGGAAATGGTCCTTCTGGACATAGTGTTAAACCAGAAAACATCACCATGTATAAGATTGAGTTTGGTTGGTATGGTGCAATCGGTGCAAGATTCTATGCATATATTCCTGCAGGGAACGGTGAGGCAAGATGGGTTGTTTTACATACTCTCGTAATTGAAAACCAAATAGGAAAACCTTGTCTGGTTGATCCTTATTTCAGATTTAGATATGTTGCCAATATTACAAAATCAACTGATATTCGAACACCTCAGTTTGTTTACAAATACGGTGCTTCATATTACATTGATGGTGGAGATGAAGGAACGACTTCACAAAATTCAATTAAAACTAAACCAGATTCTGGAAGGGCTGGTGTTGGACTTCAAGGAACAACTGCAATACTTGGACTTCGACCAAAAAATGAAATATATAATTCATTAGGGATTGGAATTAAAAATAAAAAAATTACGATACCAACTCAGTTAAACATGACTACTAATGCTTTAACTAAAGTTAGAGTTGGTGTATGCACAGGGTGTCCTGGATGGGCACACGTTCATACACAAGGTTTCCGTAGAAATGGTACTGATTACTCCTCTTTCTTAGGAAGACAACTACCAATAAAAATTACCGCTAACAATACAATTGAACCTTTTTATCCAGATGGTGGCACAGCAATATACTTTAAAAAAGAAGATATTGGAGCAAAAATTGTTGCACCATCAATTTATAATTGTTATATAGTAGATGTAATGGATGACAGTGGTAACAGTGGTAAATTAAATCAAACTCCCGATGCTGGATATAATAAGTATACGAAAGCAACAATACATGGATTCTTAGGACATGAAAGATTTGTATTAGGTGCTGCTGATGGTGACACTGGTAGAGGATTTTTTGGAGAATTAGCAAAAGATCGATCTGTAAGTCCTCCAGTAAATGTTCTTTTACCCAACTCTGGTACTGACCCTGATGATTTTGTTTACAGAAGTGAAGCATCCAAACCAGACGCACAACCTGTTCGATTAAGTAATTATGATGGTCTTGCAATTTCAGATTATAAGTTAACTGGATCGGAAATTGATATTTTATTTACAGTTCCTCGTAGTTCAAGAGAAGGTGGAATTGATCCAACATGGGGTTACTCTCATTGGGGAGACGTGATGGTAGGTATTACAGACGTTCAACCAATTAGTGATGGTACTGTAAATGGGGTAGAGTTTGATATCGATTGGCAAGAAGAGGAGGATGGATCTGCTGGAACTGGAAATACATCACGTTTACCAAATAGTAAAATATTATTTGCAGAACATACACATGCGTGGGCATCATCAGATATTGATGGTGCTGATTCTCGTGAAGCTTGGCCAACTTGGCAATTTAGAACAAGATTAGGATTGAGCCATCAAGTTCCTCCTATTGTTGGTATTTCATCTGGTAGATGTGGAAGAATTAAAATTAGAGTTGGTGATCCAGAAACTATTCAAAATGTTACTCTTGTTGATAAAAATCCAAAAACAAATGCACAAGAGGGAAAATTCTTTTTAACTTCCCCAGCTGGTGGTCTAACAACAATAGATTCGGAAGCATATGATGGTGGTCAAGTTGCATATTCAGTGGGAACTAATCCTTCTATCATCAAAGAAAATAACGTAATTTTTGTAGGTAGTGTTGATCAAACAGATCCAAATCCACAAGGAGAAGTTACTGAATTCATAGAAATATCAGATACTCTAAGTAATGTTAATGTGGATGGTTCTCTTAATCTTGCCATTAGAAAAGTAAATATTTCAACTGAATTTTTAAAACAAAATAATAATTCAACAAAAATATTTAAATTTGATGTATTCCCTCTTTTCCCCGTAATTAAATTAAAAGATTATGGTGAAATCAATAATGTTTCAATTAAAGAAATAGTTGGAGAGACTCAAGTCACAGTATCTCCAAGATTTTTTGTAAATGATTGTGAAATTAATACTTATGGTGGATTAGTTACACTTCCAACTAACACTACTAGTACCCCTCCAACTAATTTTAGATCCGTCAGTGATTTATCTGGAGCAGAATTTGATAATCAGAATAAATGTCAAATTAGAGATTTTGTTCAAAAGGATGTTTTCTTCATTGGAAGAGACCAAACACAATCAATTGATATGAGTAAAGTTTTTTCTCAGGATAAAGAAGTTATTGCTGCTGATCAGAATAATGTAGAGGCAACTTTTGTTATTGCAAATAATATTGATCCTGATACTTCAATTGAAGCGACAGTTCAAGCAAGTCTTAATTTTAAAGAACAATAATAAATAAAAAAAAACCTATGACACTAAGTAGCGACTAAAATGGCATTAACAAACCCAAAAATATTTGGACTTAAAATAGGTAATAAATTTACTGATGTTGAGAACAGAAGATTAGTTCTAAGAAATCTAAGAATCCCTGAACCAGATCTAGATATAATCAGGGGTTCTCAAGATGCTAGTGGATCAAGGGGAGATTTTATAAATTTTTCAAGATTAAGTCAACCAATTTATCGAACTCTTGATAGATATTATGAAGATAGTAAAGTTTATGATACAGTTGTAATAGATAGAGCAAGTATTTCTACTATACTATTTGGAAACTTAACAATCAATGGTAGACTCGATGGAAGTGCTATAAGATATCGATACTTGGATGGAACTACAGTTAAAATTGCAGATATATCTACTTCAAGAGTAAGTGCATGGAGTTCTTCAGATCCAAGGGCATCAAGTTCTGACTTAGGTCTTCAAGCAAAAGCAAGAATTTCATATGGTGCTCAAGTTAGAATTCGTTCTTCGGAAAGTGAATCAATTTTGCAATTTGGGGAACAATCAGATGCTGATGGTATAGAAGATAAACCAAGATTACAAACTTCATTAATTCCACAAGAAAGAGAATTTGCTGCTGAAATTCCTACACATAAAATTAAAATAAAAACCAGTGCATCAGATACAATTGAACTTTATGCAATGAAAGGGATTCCTTTAATTTTTGAGGGTCAGTTTAGAAATTTAACACCGAGAATAAGAGTTATTCCACTTTCAGGTGGTATAGAACCTAGTTGGAAAATTAAAGAGGTCAATAACCCTAATGCATTTATTAATTTTGCAGATATACTTAGTGGCACATATTCACAAATAACTTTTAACTCTGGTAGTTCGAGAGCAAGATTTGTTCAATTTTATTATCCTTCTGATAATATAAGAGAAATTTTTCTTAGATCTGCAGGTCTTACAACACTTCCAGTTGCTAAATTATCAAACCTGCGTCGTTTAGATTTAGAAAATAATAAAATAGCAACACTTCCAGACTTAAATAATTTTGCAACTCATCCTACCTTATTTACAATTTTAAATCTTAAAAGAAATAATTTACATTTAAGTGAAATTCCCACAGAAAGAAAACTCAATGCTGCTGTTTTGAATAAAATACCATCTACAGTAAAATCTCTTACTATGGGATCTACGTTTTATGGATCAATTTCAGATGATAGTGCTATAACTGCTTCTGATTATTCTGATTGGTATAGTGAAAATACAGAATCAGGTGTTGGAAATGCAAATGCTAGTATTATTTTCCAAAGATTTCCAAATATTGAATCGTTGAATTTACAAAGATATGGTAGTAAACAATTCTTTCACCCAGATACTGATGATCCAGAGTGTCATATTCCAAATATATCAGATAAATGTACCACTTATAACATATATCGAAATAATTTTAGAGCAATTGCTGGAGGTGAGTCAACAGCACAAACTTATAATTCAGTTACTAATACAGGAACTGATAATGGTAGATCTTATCTCAATGCACCTACTGGTGATGAAAAAACAATTAAAACTTGTACAAGTTTGACATCTATACAGCTAAGTAGAAATTTTAATTTAACCGACGAAAGTTTTGGAGCTCCGAATGCAATTGCATCTGATAATATACAGCAGATACGGATGACTTTCACAAATTTACCACTACCTAACGTATCTAATAAACCAGAATTAACAGTTATTGAAGCAAATCATTGTCGAAATGCAGGGCACATTGCATTTTTGAGTGGTGGTAATGAAATTTATAAATTTGATAATTGCAATAAATTAAACCAAATTTATATAAGTAATAGTAATTCTCAACCACAATCAGCTAATTCTCGTCCGAACGGTGGATTGCATGGAAATTTTCCAACAAGTTTTACAAATCCAGAATTAGAAGTGATAAGGATGGAAAATGTTAGATTAGATGGAGGAACACCTGGAGATAATGGAACTACTGATGATACCTTTCCAAGCACTTTATTTCAAAAAACTCCTATTTTGAAAGAAATTAGATTTTCAAGTCAGTATTTTAGAAAAGCAGGTATAGGAAATCAACTATTTGCTTTTACTCCTGTAATTGAATTTATTCGAATATCATCAAATAAGAGAATTACTGGCAATTTACCAAACATTGGATCCTGTCCAAAACTACGTTATCTGGATTTAAGATCGAATAACTTTAATGGACCAGTATATTCTTTAGTTTCAAATGAAAGTTTGAAGTTCTTATATCTTAATAGTAATAATTTAAGTGGAGATATACCTGCATATAATAATCTCCCATTAATGGAACGTATTAAACTTAACAATAATAAATTTACTAAATTACTTAAATTTGGTCTTCCAAATCTTCAAGAATTTAGATGTCATATAAATGATATAAGTGGATCTATACCCACTTTTGCTGATTGTCCTAAATTAAAATTTTTAACTTTGTATAGTAATAAATTAAATAACTACACACCAGGAGCACTTGCAGAAAATTACAGTTTAAGACTTGCTGATTTTTCTAACAACCAATTACAACAAGCTTCAATAAATAACATTGTTAATGATATATACACCAATTTTGAAAATTCTGGATCTAGTAGAAGTGTTCTCGTAAATTTGAGAAATAACCCTGCTCAACCAAGTGGCGAATCAGTTCTTGAAAAAATAGAAGAACTTAAAAAAATAGGTTGGCAAATTTTAACTTAAAAAAACTGATAAAATGGCAGAAATTATAGGCAATCAAGGATATCGAAAAGATTTAAATTTATTCGAGACACAACAAGAATCTGAGGTTATAAACAACCTCGGTGGAGCAGGTATTGCTGATGATTTAAGAATTATTCAAAATAATCTAAGAAATACAAGTAAAATTGGATTTTGTACGATTACAAGTGATGGATTTTTCTCAGGAAAAAATGGTACAATTAGTAAAATTATAGAAGCAGTAGGAGATAATACATTTTCTCCAGCTAGAATTAGAATCAAATTAGATCCTCCTCATCATGTTAAAATTGGACATCAAATTGAAATAAAAAATGTAACTGGTACTGGAAATACCTTCTTTAATGGGTTTCATTATGTAAATCGTATATTTAATGATGGTGAACAGTATGAGGTTATTCTTTCAGATAAAACGTTTACACCGCCAGCAACAGCAGATGTTGGTACATCATCAACAGTTAAAATTTTACCTAAAGATGAATTTGTATTTACAAATGATGATGTTGTTGGAGTATCAACAAATATCACATTCACTGGCACAGGAGCAACAACCTTAACAGTCGGCAGAGAATATTATGTTTGTAATTCTGATGGATTTTCAGATTTTAAACTTTCTTATTTTCCTTCAAATTATTCCTTTGGATCTCAAGTTGGAATACAAACAATAAATGTAAATGGACTTAATAGTAGTTCTGAACAATTTTTTAATTTTATTAGAAAAAATCCTGTAACTCAAGAAAATATAATTAATTTTATTGAACCTGACAGAGATGGGGAAGAAGCAGGACAATTTATCTTTTTTAGATCTCAAAATGATCCAGATATATCAGGTGGATTAAATGATACTTTTGTGGGTATTTCATCCTTACACGATGAAACAAGAGTTGACTTGGTTAATAGATACGAAAAGACAAAAGATATATCCTCAAATAAAGATATAAAATATGAAGGATCTGTTATTATTAAAGATCCTGATAATTTTAATACTGGAACTGCTAAAGTTGGTGATCCAAAATCTCCAGGTGTTTTTATTGCAGGAACTCGTGCATTCTCAGCAGATAATAATCCTTGGACAGATGAGGATTCAAGTATTTCAAATGCTATCGTAACAAAAAGTGAAGAAGTAGGTGTTGGTGAAATTACATTTGATGATGATATTCGAATAGATGGTTTAGAATCTGATATTGGAACTCTTACAGGCACAGCTGGTGATTATACACATAAAGTTCCAGTGGTTATTAACGGAGAAACTTATTTCTTACTTATGGTTGCAAATTAAGATGAAGGTTTAGGTGCACATAATATTTTAAAAGTTGTTCCTTGATTTTCTGTCTTTGTAGGGTCTCCTGCGGTTACTCCTGTTTCAATAAGTATAGATCTATCCACAGTGCTATCTGCATCTGCACTTGAAATATTTCCTGCAGCTATTGTTGCTGATAAATTATCAAATACTAAATTCCCTTTATCTAATACTAATTTAGGATCATTTGAAGTGGTTCTTAAACCTGTCTCAACTGCTTGAAATGGTGGAGAGGTATCTGTTGGTGGACAACATAATATTCTTGAATCGCTATTATTTGTTGTAGTAAAATTCGCTCCTGCTGATATGGGTCTTACTAATCCTTCATTTATTACGATGCTAAAAGTATCACCACTCGTGTTTTTTCCAACAATATCTGATGATCCTCCATTAAAAGCTGATCCTTGTGCATCCCAACCCGTGTTTCCAACTGCGTCAAAATTAGATCCACCCTCAACAAAAATTTCAGTATCATTCTCATCTGCTTGTTGAGTTGTAATTAAACAACGAGTTTGTAAAGATCCTGATGTTAAACAAAAATCAACTAATGAATCGTTGAGTAGACCTTTTGATTGGTAAAAGTAAAAAAATGTAGATGTCATAGTTTTACTAGATGATAATTCTAATTGTGTTGCAGAAGCACTTGTTGTTATTGTTGTATAATTTGAAAAATCACCATTTGTTCCGTCGTTTCCTATTACAATCATCCCATCTTTTAAATCATCAGTGTTACCACTTGTTATTGATAACGTAGTTCCAGTACAAGTTCCAGTAACTCTTTTCACAAATCCACGATGATTAATGAGTGTCAGTATTTCATCTGAATTTGTAGCTGTAAAAGGAGTTGATATAAACATTCCTTCATTTATAATAACTTCAACTACTTCTGCACCAGCTGGAACATTAGTTCCAAAAACTTTATTTCCAATTTCAATTCCAGTTGTATCACTAAGTAATACTAATTTACTACCAGAAACAATATCAACTGTCAATATTCTTCTTGTAATTCCATTAATTAAGTCAGTTCCAGTTCCTAAGATTTTTTTTGGTATATATTTAATATCAATTTTTTTATCGGTTTTAACTGTTACATATCCACTTGCATTATTTGTGTTTTCTCCAACTTCTCCACCACCAAATAAAATTGAACTATCACGAAAATTAAATACTCTTCCTTTTGCTTCCTCTGAAAAATCATAATCAAGTGTATATAAACGTGTATATCTTAAATTTGCTTTTGATGATAGTGGTTCTGTAAAGTCAAATTCTAAAAATTTCTCAACTCTATTAACATTCTGATTTTCAAGACTTGTTGGAAAGAAAAATCTAAATTTTATTTTATATCTTCTAAATTTTTCTAAGATAGGTGATTTCCATCTTACAAATCCAAATTCACCAAGTGTTTTTTTCATTGTTAAAGAAAACTCATCACCAACACTTCCTGTAGCAGTAGCGTTAGAAAGAGTTATATCACCAGTGACTTGATCAAAAGCACCTACGTCTCCACCATCTGGATCACTACTTGTTATATTTGTGCCCGATACTTTTAAACTAAGTCCAACAAATTTTTGATCAGTGAGGTTTTTCAATCTTACTACGGTGCTACTTTGCTTTATGACTGTTACCGAATTTTCAGCACCAATTCTTTTTGCTGTAGTGTAACCTCCTGTTCCTTCTGGAGTTCCTTCTGCCTGAAAATCCATATGATATAAACCAGTTTGCAAAACTTCAAACTCATGTGAACCAGTAAATGTAGGAATAAAGAAACCCTCCCATTGAACTCCCCCACCGAACCCTGACATTGCATCTGATATTTTTCCATTGTAATCAAATTTACCATTTGTCCAAGTTGTATTTTGATCCACTCCTGTTTCAGTAGCTACTGGTGATCCACTAAAAAGAGGAACGTCTCCACCATCACCATTTATTAAGTCATTTTTTATTTGATTTGCGTTATAATATTTTGCTGTAAGACCGTTTCCTCCAGAAAGTCTAGGCTCACCAGAAAATACTCTAATTATATCTAAACGATTTTGATATGTTTTGCTCGGTCTAAATGCTTCTAATGATTGTGTTATTGGTGATAATAATGTTTCTTCGTTATTTGCAAAAACTAAAAATCCTTCATTAGTTAGACCAGTTGTGCTGATATCTCGAATACAATCTAAATCTTCTGAAATAAAACTATCGTTAACAGCATCTTCTACTAATTTATCAAGTAAATTATTTAAAGATGCTGTAAGGTCTTCAATGTCTGAAAGATTTTGCTCTCTTATAACTCCAAATTTTTGAAATATTTTTTGTGCCATTTTTGACTTTTTTACTATTTAGTGTATAATAAATAGAAAGGACAACATAATTTACTGTTATGGAAAAACAAAACATGCTTGACGA
>Ga0209348_1001532_pt1 | contig 11200 bp, 17 predicted proteins | sample ETNvirenome_2_30_FD_184065 | JGI IMG/M metagenome (GOLD analysis project Ga0209348, IMG submission 184065) | Marine viral communities from the Pacific Ocean - ETNP_2_30 (SPAdes) (version 2) | ecosystem: Environmental > Aquatic > Marine > Oceanic | place: Pacific Ocean | collected 2013-06-22 | reverse complement strand
GCAAGTAACGATTACAAACCGGGCTTTATGGTCGATTTAATGGCTAAAGATTTAGGGCTTGCCATGGAAGCCGCGCAGCAAAGTAATTCTTCAACCCCAATGGGTTCAATGGCTAAAAATTTATACACTATGCTACAGCACCAAGGTGCTGGCAGTGATGATTTTAGCGCCATTTTTAAACTGTTTTCTAAGTAGGAGCAAGGCGTGGAAATTAAAAATAACACGGTAGTAATAACCGGTGGCGCACAAGGTTTAGGCTTTGCAATGGCGCAAAAATTTGCCCTTATGGGCGCTAACATCGCACTTATAGATATGGCGCAAGAGTTATTAAACACAGCGTGCGAGAAACTAACACAGCTTGAAGGTGTATCTGGCACTATTAAAGGCTACGCCGCAAACGTAACTGTTGAGAGCGAAGTAGAAAACGTATTTAATACTATTAACAGCGATTTTGGCCACATTGGCGTGCTTATAAACAACGCTGGCATTTTACGCGACGGCATGTTTATAAAAGCAAAAGACGGCAAAGTGGTTAAAAAAATGTCACTTGAGCAATTTCAATCAGTGATTGATGTAAATCTCACTGGCGTATTTTTAGCAGGGCGCGAAGCTGCAAGCCACATGATTGAGTCAGGCAAAGGCGGCGTAATAGTGAATATGTCGAGCGTAGCGCGCGCGGGTAATATTGGGCAAACAAACTACGCAGCTTCAAAAGCAGGCGTAGTGGCACTTACCACCACGTGGGCTAAAGAGCTTGGCCGCTTTGGTATACGCGTAGGCGCTATTGCACCAGGTGTAATAAGTACCGCTATGACCGACGCCATGAAACCCGAAGCCAAACAGCGCATGCTTGCAGTAACACCCGTAGGGCGCTTAGGCGAAAGCGACGAAATTGCCCATACCGCACAATACATAATCGAAAACGACTTTTTTACAGGTCGCGTGGTAGAAATAGACGGCGGGATTCGTTTGTAAATTAAGTTTTTACGCTTGAATTTAAAAAGCATGGCGCTTGTGGGCTGTGCTTTTTTGTTTTAAAAAATGCCTAATAAGAGTGGCTTTTGAATCACCTCTTTAAATAATAAGCTCAACGCATTTAAGGCTTGGTTTGAGTGTTAGGAGCCACTTCTTTTGGTTGACTAAGTGATTCAAAATAAGTTCGGCCTCATTATTTCCCATTGTTGTTGGGTGCCTCATAGAGTTAAATCGAATAAACGAAGCTATCCAGTATAAATACGCTTTAATGGTACTTTTAGCAAAACGCTTTAGATACATTTGTTCGGCTATCATAGTTAAAAAAGATGATTTCATGATATGAATCTCTAGTAAAAATCAACTGTATATATAGACAGTGCTTGTTGTTTTGTCCAATATTACTGATCTCCACCATTTCGGTGTATTTGTGCATTGATTAAAAATATTCTCCAGTTAACTAATTGTTTACAGGTGTTTATTTGATGGTTAAGATAAATGCACTGTAATATATGGACATTTGTCGGTTTATAAAACGACAAATGTCGTAGACAAAATTGTTAAGTGTTTTGGTCATATCAACCTAAGGGGTTTATGAAAAAGTTATTTTGTGTTGCTCCAATCTTTTTGTTTTTGAGTGCTTGTTCAAGTATGTCGCCAATTCAAAAGGAAAGTGAAAGCACTTCACATTTTGAAGGTGCAGTATATGAAGGCAAAGATTTTTATACCTTAGATGAAGAAGTTCAAGGTGAAAGATATAGAGTCTTTCATCAAGCATCTACAGGTTTTAGTGGAACGTCCGGAATTAGGAAGTCTGCGACCAAAAGAGCAAATGATTTTTGCCGTAAAAAAGATCGCAATAAAAAAATGTTAACTGTTTCAGAGCATACTGCTGCCCCACCATATATCCTTGGAAACTTCCCAAGAATAGAAATAATTTTTGTATGCGTTGATAAAGAGCTTACACAAACAACTGTAGCGGTAACCGACAAATATGAGCGCCTAATAAAAATCAAAGAGCTTCTAGATACCGGTACGCTGACCCAAGCAGAGTTTGAAGCTGAAAAGAAAAAAATATTAGCTGAGAAATAACACTTAACAAGGCCATTAAACGGACACGTAACAGTCGGCTCGCGACTTATTATAGCCAACGTTACTTAGCCGCTTATGGCGGCGTTATAAGCCACGGGAAATTGTGAAATGGATTCTCTTTTTATTTACTCTGCGTTAGTCACATACTTAGTACTTAGCATTGCAGTATCAGTATTCTTAGCCAAAAGAGAAGACTTAGACTCTGTTCAAAAAATTGCTCAAATAATTATTGCTTGGTTAATTCCAATCATTGGAGCAGTTGCTCTTTGGCAGTTTAATAAAAGTCAGGATCAACCAACTAAGAAGTATTCTGAATTTGGTGGTGGCAACAGAGACAGTAGCGGAGCTGGGTCAGATGGTAGTCATTAACAATGGCATATAACAACTCAATAAACTCACTCACTTCGTTCGCTGGGACGCATACACGCGGGGCGGCTTCGCCATTATGCCCCACTTGCCTGCGCCCGTTACTGAAAAGTTAGAAGACTAGCGATGATATATGAGCCTAAGGTTGTAAAAGTAGAGACTGATTTCGAATCAGACACTACAGTAGACATTGACGAAATTACATTCGACAAAGAATGCTTAACCATTGTTGTCAAATCGAAGTGTTGGAGTTTAAAAGTTCATTTCGATGCTATTTATGGTTTCAGAGTGCTTGATGAAGGTGATTTAGGCGAGTTTTGGAGTAAATGTAACTTAAAGACTGGTTGGTGTTTTGAAGTAATCGACGGCGGCTGGAATGCTCTGGAAAAAACTAGAGATCACTTCGTTACGGGAAAGCTATATCAGCCAAAGGAATATCTAATTATTGGTTTAAACGAGTGTGTTTCGGTTTTAGCTTTTGAGCAACCAGAGGTAGTAGAAACATCGTCTTCTAACAAACCACTGTAGTCGCCCGCAAGCGGGCTGGGACAAATACACGTAGGCTCAGTCGCTTCGCTCCAATTTTAGCCTACGTGTATTTGCCCCTAAGTGGGGCGTTAGGGTTACAAGGATAGTTAACATGTATAAATCTGGCCAAAAGGTACTCAATAAAGGATTAAGTCCCTTTTCCAGAATCTTGCTTGGTAGCACTTCTGGCCTTTTTGGCGTTGTCATGATTTTAATTGCGCCCGATATGAGTAAGCCAATAGCTATTTATGGGTTTGGTTTTTTTTGCTTTATCATCTTTGTAATGTGCGTCACTAGTGGCAAGATACGTAACTATTTAGGACGCGTAATCGGACTTATCGCATTTTGCTTATCCATTGTATATTTTCTGAGTCAATTGGGTGAGGGCCAATTAATATCAGGGCATAGATCCAAGCCATCTATTTTCAATGCTGTATTGTTTTTCTTTGCTTTCGGCTTCCCTGGTATTTGGTTCGCAGTTAAAGGTAAGTTCCGTGTTGATCATAAAGGATAAGCTCCTGAGCAGTTGTAACCCTAACAACCCAATCAACACACTCACTTCGTTCGCTGGGACGCATACACGCGGGGCGGCTTCGCCATTATGCCCCACATGTCTGCGCCCGTTATTGGGAAGTTATGTGTATCTCAGGTGTATTTAAAAATGGATGAATGGCTACAAGAAACAGAAGAATCTCTTTTATCTGCAATTACAGCCGTAAGTAGTGGTGAGATCCCTAAAGAAAATATGTATAAATTGGCTCCACTATTTTTTGCAGAAAGGCAAAATATAAAAAGAGTCAGTTTACTTGAGGAAATGTCTGAAGCTAATGAACAACAAGTTCAAACAGATTGCTCTTTCGATCCTAATTCTATTAAACAATATAAATTTAATTATGTTTCTTCTTATCTATTTTGTTTTGTTGTTGCAGGTAAGATTGACGAATTTAAATACGATGAAATAATGGAACACGTCAATCAAAAAATAGATTTGTTTTAAATACACATAACAAGCTGTTCAAGCGGGACTTTTTACAGTTTGCCGAGTTTCGCTTCGCTACACAATTATGGCAAACTAATAAAAAGCCCCTTACCGAGGGCGTTAGGCAGCTGGTTAAGTTGTGCCTCAGTCAAGGAAGAAGAAATAATGCAAAAAATTATAACTCAAGTTTTTCTGTTTTTACTTATCTATTTAGCAAGCACACCTGTAATTGGTGTTGTACATTCTCAAGATAAAAGCGCTCTTGTAGATAACTTAAATGTAATACTTTCAAAGCAAAAAGAAGACCAGCCAGGTGTTAGTGTTTTAGTTAAAAAAAATAATGAAATTATTTATCAGTTAAGTAAAGGGCTTGCTAATAAAGTTAATAATAATTCGATTAGCTCTCATACAGGGTTTAGAATTGGCTCAATTAGTAAACCTTTTACTGCACTGGCAATTATGAAGTTAGTTGAGCAGAAAAAGCTTTCTCTAGACGATCAAATAACCAAATACATTCAAGAGCTACCCACAGGTTGGGAAGATATTACGATAAAGCATTTACTATCTCATAGGGTGTATATTTCTGATGACTTCTTCTCTGATTCAAACCTGAACTTAGTAAATTCATCAACAAATCAGGATGTTATAAAGTTTATTTCCTCAAATATGATTAAGGTTAAACCACAAGCTTTCGATAAAGCGATTTATTGTAATAGTTGTTACGTATTGTTAGCTGAGGTTATAGCAAAGGTTAGCGGAGTTAGTTTTTCAGAATATTTGAGTGAGAATATCTTTGTTCCTGCAAATATGAAAAATAGCTACATTGTCGAGAAAGGCGTCACTATTAAGCCTAATGACGCTCTTAATTATGCTAAAACGGAATCTATTTTTGGTATTCGTCAATATACCACAGGGGCAATGGCTCAAGTCAGTAGTATTGAAGACCTGAACAACTTTATTGTCGCATTGAAAGAGGGACAAATTATTAGTCAAAAATCGTTAATTTCGATGACAAAAGTGCATAGTGATGCAGGTAATGATGGCACCTTTGGTTTAGGTTGGATTATAGGTTGGGGTGATGAGCCTTTTTATTCTCATGGCGGTTCACAAGATGGCTATCAAGCAGAATTATTTTTTTATCCGAAGCATGATCTAGAAATTGTTATTTTGACTAACGGCGGTGATGAGACTTATGAACTTCAATCGAAGGTGATGAGAGCAATTATTACTCACTATAATTAAGTTTGTTTAATGCTGCCTAACAAGGGTTTTCAAGTCGGACAAATTACAGTTGGCTTTTTGTTCGTGCCTCACTTATTTTAGCCAACTGCAATTAGCCGCTTAAAACGGCGTTATATACCCCAAGGAGTTTGTGTTTATGGATATAGATCAAAGTATAAAAATTATCGAGCAACAAAATCGAAAACTTTTCAGTGCAACCCACACATGGCTTATTGTCATTGGAATTTCCACAATCGCGCTCATCCTTACTCTAACTATTCCACCTATACCAGCCGCTTTAATAACAGGTATATCAGCATTTTTTGTTCTTTATTATTATGTTGCTCATGCGATTAAAAAAGTTAATGCTCGTATCACGTTAATGGAAACAAGAAATAAAACAAAGTAAGGTTATATAACAAGCGCCTAAACTCCGACAATGTTACGTTATCATGTTTTTGGCAAACAACGCAAAAAGCTATGCCAACACATTGCGTGTTAGGCGGGCGTTAGCAAGCAAGGAAAGCTCGGTGAAATACTCACTATTATTTTTACTACTTTGTAATCTGGTCTCATTCAACAGTCTTTCCTGTTCAATTGCTGGTTGGAGAATGTTTACCCCAATTCCCGATAGTTGGAATGCGGTTACCCTTGAACAATCCGAAAACGGTTACTTTTGGGAGCTAGTGCCAGAGCCAGTAGTGGAATTAAGTAGTTTGTCTCGGGGATCAGGCAAACGAAGTTCAGCTTGTTCTGATTTCGGAATTATAGAGTTAAGCGTATCTCTTCCAGAAAGCAGTTCATATAAAATTTCAGATTTTGGTGTTTACGTTAGACTCACCGAAGGAAAACAACCTGATTTAATATTTCCGGATACGCCCATGACTGGACGTATAGATAATGGAGTAATGAAATTGGTATTCCCTTGGCTAGAGCCTCAAAAATCAGAGATAGAGCCATTAAATTTAACATTAGATATATTTCTGGTATCACACAGACTTAATGTAGGTAAATCCGTTAAACTTGTGGTTAAATAGCTTGCTAAAAAGCTAATTAATAAGGACAAAAAACAGTTGGCTGTTTTCGTTCCTCAACATATTAGCCAACAATTTTTTGCCCATTATTAGGGCGTTAGTGAGCAGGAGGCTTAACATGAATATTTGGTATATTTTAATAACTTTATCGAGTTTAGTTGGTTTGTTGGTCGCCAAGTATATGAGGCACAAATTAGCAATTTTTGTTGCAGGTGCAGTGCCTTGGTTGGGCCTATTAGGTTCACTGTTATATACAGAGTATTTTGTTCCTTACCAAGGTGGTGGTGCTTCTATGTGGCCGGTCGCACAACTTTTCGGCGGAACTGCCGCTGCAGTAATAGGCGTTGTAGTGTTTTTCGTGGCTCGTAAGTTCATCTGGCCAATTAAAGATGCTCACTAACAAGTTGCCTAAGTTCGCCGCAAAAAGCGCGGCATTAGCAAAGTAAGCCATCAGCAATTAAAAAAGGTAGAGGAGCAACTAAATAATCGCCCTAGAAAATGTTTAGGATTTAAAACACCAAATGAAGTCTATAATGAATTAGGTGGTGCACTTCCAATTAGAATCTAGGTAGTGGGTGTCAGATTTAATAAAGTGGGTGTCAAATTTAATAATTTACTCAGAAGCCTTCACCACTTTTTTGCCATTGTCTCTTGAATAACATCAGATTTTAACCGCTCTTCAGCATACATTTTCTTTAAACGACGATTTTCATCTTCAAGTTCTTTCATTCGTGTCATTAAAGACGCATCCATACCGCCGTATTTAGCGCGCCATTAATAAAAGGTTGAATTACCCATGCCATGTTCGCGGCACAGCTCAGAAATAGGCACGCCGCTTTCTGCTTGTTTTGAAATGGCAAGGATTTGGCTGTCTGTAAAATGTGTTTTTTTCATAATTTTCTCCTGTGTTTACAATAAGAGAAAATTCTACATTTGGCTTCTATTATTTTTTGGGGAGATTACCCCCATTTACCCTAAATAAAAGCCACTCAAACACTCGTAACCCCTTCAAAACGCCAATTAAAACAATATCAAACACTTCAATCTTCTGCGTAAAAATACAGTAATCAATTGAACCAAAATAGGAACTCAGCTATGGTTTGTTAATCAATAAAAACAAATTTAATAACGAGTTAATCTACAGGCTCATCATATGCCTAAAAAGGAGTTTTAAACAATGAAGCTTTTTCTAATACCATTATCAATAGTTGTTCTTTGTTCTTGCGCTACAAAATCAATTCCAGAAGCTACAAAAACGGAAATGGATAGTGATATAAAAAGATATCTAAATTATAGGAATCAGAAAGCTTATGCAGTTGCCGTGGAAAAAGACGGCGCATGGGTAAGTGGCTATGGGTATGGATATCCGAATCAAGAACTCGCCAACAAAAGAGCTTTACTAGAGTGCGAAGTACAAAAACAGTCTCGTAAAATTAGTGCAGACTGTTTTGTTCTTTATGAAGATGGACGTAGAAAAAACGGCATATAACAAAACGCTAAACACGTTCACTGGGACAGTAACGCAGCGGCTCTTCGCAATTATGCAGCTACGTCACTGCTCGTTAGCTTTACAAGGAAAATTTGGTGTTTGATAGGATAAAAATAGCGATGTCAAAGGGGGTTTAGCACGCTTTGGCGTTAATCTTAGTCATGCTGTTAGCTGGGCCAGAAATAGTGGTAAGTATTGAACTTATGGCCATGCTAGAAGTGCTTGGGGCTTCAACCTTTGTATTGATGTATCTCTCAGGTATCAAGCTGTTTTTCTCAAAGGTGTGGGATAAATATAAAAATTTTGAAAAGCATTCAGTTTTCTTTTTTCCAACTTTTCCTGTTTTAAAAAAAATGCCATCACTGATAGTTCATTCTATTCCTGAGCGGACTGTGGTTATTGGAGTTCTTACGTTTATTACTGTTGCAATGATAATATTTTACATACAAATTTTAATTTAATTTAGTAAAGCTAATTAGCACCCTGAATCAACTTTGCTAAACATACGCTTGAGCTTGCAATCCCCTTTGTAGCTATACGTATTAGTAGCTATACGTATTAGCGCACTTAATTTTAAAATAAGTGCGCAGGTTTTAATTACATAGCTAGTTTTTAAAGCAAGCTTTACTGCACTAATAGCTCTTTTCTTACTATTTCCGCGCCTTTACTCAATGCATTAAGCTTAGCGTTCGCAACTTCGCGCGAAAGCGGGGCCATGCCGCAGTTGGTACAGGGGTAGAGTTTGTCGGCATCTACAAACTGTATGGCTTTGCGTAAAGTAGCGGCTACTTCTTCAGGTGTTTCTATTTCATTGGAGGCAACATCAATAGCGCCTACCATTACTTTTTTACCTCTGATCAGTTCAAGTAAGTCCATAGGTACTTGTGAGTTGTGACACTCAAGTGAGATAATATCAATATTTGATTGCTGTAATTTAGGAAAAGCTTCTTCGTACTGGCGCCATTCATTGCCGAGTGTTTTTTTCCAATCGGTGTTGGCTTTAATGCCGTAGCCATAACAAATATGCACAGCCGTTTCGCATTTTAACCCTTCAATTGCGCGCTCTAAACAGGCAATGCCCCAATCGTTTACTTCATCAAAAAATACATTAAACGCGGGCTCATCAAATTGGATAATATCTACGCCTGCGGCTTCTAGTTCTTTGGCCTCTTGGTTGAGTATTTTGGCAAATTCCCAGGCTAGTTTTTCGCGGCTTTTGTAGTGGTCGTCATAAAGTGTATCTATCATGGTCATTGGGCCGGGTAGTGCCCACTTTATAGGTTGGTTAGTTTGCGAGCGCAAAAACTTAGCGTCTTCTACAAACACAGGTTTTTGGCGGCTAACAGGGCCCACTACGCTTGGTACACTTGCATCGTAACGGTCGCGTATTTTTACCGTTTTTCGTTTTTCAAAATCAACACCGTTTAGGTGCTCTATAAATGTAGTTACAAAATGTTGGCGTGTTTGCTCGCCATCGCTCACTATATCAATACCAGCGAGTTGTTGTGAGTGAAGTGCAATGCGCAGGGCGTCTTTTTTGCCTTCAATAAGTTCGTTGGTTTGAAGCTTCCACGGCGACCAAAGGGTTTCTGGCTCTGCAAGCCATAAGGGCTTTGGTAAACTGCCAGCTGTAGATGTAGGTAATAATGTTTTCATAATAAGAGTGACCCTTTATTAAAATAAGGTTAAACGTTTGCTAATGTAAATTGCTCAAGCACTGATTTATACGGTTTTATAAAATGCTCTTCAGCAAACTTGCCTTGCTCGGCGGCTAATTTACTGCGCTCATCTCTGTCGTAAATAATTTGCGTGAGTGAGTGGTCGGCATTTTTTAAATTAGGCTTAAAGGCGTTACCCGCTTTGGCATTGGCGTTATAAATTTCTGGGCGATAAATTTTTTGAAAGGTTTCCATTGTGCTAATGGTGCTTATTAGCTCAAGGTTGGTGTAATCGTTTAGTAAGTCACCAAAGAAAAACAAGGCAAAAGGTGCGGAACTATTTGCAGGCATAAAGTAACGCACCTGTAGGCCCATTTTTTTAAAGTATTGCTCTGTTAACGAAGATTCGTTTGGTTGGTATTCAATACCTAAAATAGGGTGCTCGTTGGCAGTGCGATGATAGGTTTTGTTATCTGACACACTGAGGCATATTACCGGTGGCTTTTTAAAGTGTTGCTTATAGGTGTTTGAGCTTACAAACGATTGAAATAATTTACCATGCAGCTCACCAAAATTATCGGGAATACTAAATTGTGGTTTATTTTTATTATGTTGCTGAAGTAACACGCTAAAGTCGTAGTCGCGAACGTACGATGAAAAGTTATTACCAACAATACCTTCTATGCGCTTGTTTGTTTTGGTATCAATAATATTCGTTTTTAATATTTCTATAGAAGGAAAGCTTTGGCTGTTTTCATCTAAACCAATATCTACAGAAATAATCTCAAGCTCTACGCTGTAGCGCTCAGCAGTTGGGTTATCCCAATTAGCAAGGGTGTTAAAGCGGTTGTTGATCATATTTAGCGCTTTTCTTAAGTTTTGTTGGCGGTGTTCGCCTCGTGCTAAGTTTGCAAAATTAGTGGTAATACGGGTGTTTTCAGCGGGTTGGTAGTTTTCATCAAGGCGCTGACTTTTAATATTAAATGTAATGTTTTTACTCATGGTGACTCTATCCATATTGTATATTTAAAACCTGAGCCTTTAGCGTGCTCAAAGAGTGGTTTTGTAATAAACAGGCTTAATGCTTATAAGCGCTGGCCGATGGATAATTTATACGTTGGTTGGTGCTTTAATAAAAACGGTTTAATTTCACATAAAACATGAGTTTGATTCATTTATATAAATTAAATGTGTTACTGAGAGAACATATACCTGTATTTAGGCATGTAAAAAAATAGTGCAGCGTATAATTTATAGGTATTTAGACGTCTAGATGTGTTTGTTGTGGTAAATTCACGTTGCGCATTAATAAAATTCAGGCACAGCTGTAACCCTTATTTTAATTAACGCTTAAAGTTACAGTTTTAAAAATTACTGTAGTTTTTCGGCCAGTTATAGGCACTTATTAATTAAAAAAGCGGTTAAAAGGGAGTGGTTTTTAATGCAACAACGAAAATAATACCTGCAGGCATCTATGTGTTGTTCATCTAGGCTTAGTTACACTGATTTAACTAACATGATAATAATAAAGTACATTATGTACGGACACTAAAATAAATGAACAAACTAAAAAATCTCATTACTCAATTTATAGTGGCAATGCAAAAGCGACCAGGGCTATTGGCTGTATTGGCGTTTTGCTCAGGTGTTGCAAGCTATGTAATGGTCGATAGAAAAGAGTCGTTCTCGCAGGTTATTGCCATTGTTTTACTGGTGAGCTGGTTTTGGTTGATCGTCGACAACTGGCTACGCGATAAAGTACAAGAGCGCTTTGGGGTAGCCGTATCTCCCAATGTAATGCGCTTTGCACTGCAAATGGTGCAACAAGAAAGCCTATTTTTTGCGTTACCGTTTTTTTTAG
>Ga0209348_1001531_pt1 | contig 11200 bp, 8 predicted proteins | sample ETNvirenome_2_30_FD_184065 | JGI IMG/M metagenome (GOLD analysis project Ga0209348, IMG submission 184065) | Marine viral communities from the Pacific Ocean - ETNP_2_30 (SPAdes) (version 2) | ecosystem: Environmental > Aquatic > Marine > Oceanic | place: Pacific Ocean | collected 2013-06-22 | reverse complement strand
ACTGCACACCTAATATATTAATTAAGTCACCACCTGTATCAGTTAAATGTAAAGCAGAACCTGTTGATTCATCAGGCATCTTATGATGTCTAATAAACTCACCACAAAGATCTCCCCATATATCAGGTCTATTAGTAGGATATCTTTCACTAGATTCCCAGTATCCCATCTTACCTCTTGCTACTGTTCGTGTACCATCAGGTGCTGTTTCTATTGCTAGAGATGTTATTGATGCAGTATTATATGCTTCATACAATTTATCTCCTTCAGGATTTAAAACATTTGTGCCATATATAACTTCATTCTCTGCTGCTACATTTCCATTTGGTAATGTATATTGTTCTGGTGCTCTACCAGGTATATGATATGATTTAGATCTTTCTCCGGTATTATAAATCCATCTTATGAAAAAGGCATATTGCTCATCTCTCATAAAATTATATTTATTACCTCCTTTAGCATAATAATTATTTGGAACTTGAGTTACTACCCACTCTACTTGTATATTATTAGCAATAGGTTGATAATTAAAATCAAACTGTTCAACTGGTCCTTGTCTTAAAAGCCAATCATTTACAACAAACATTGACTCAGACTTTTCATAAGCAGGACTCATTTGTGGAATCTCAACCAAACTAACATTTACTAAACTTGGATCAATAAAATCTATATTTACGTCTTCTGTTTGTGTGCTATAAAATCCTATTTGCTTTGCATCAGTCTGTCCTTGGTTTCTTCTAAGTATTACTAATACAAAATACTCATAATCTTTATCCAAATTAGAAATACTAACATTTAATGATCCACCTGATCCTTCATGACTCCATAAAGTTTGAATGTTAGATACACCTATATAATCAGTGACTTTGACTTCATTCTCTACATATGCAATAAAAGCTTGATATGCACCATTCCTTAATTGTCCACCGTCAGTAGATTTAGTAAGTTTTACACATGGGGTATCTAAAAGAGGAGCCAATCTAATTTGTTCACAGTCTAATTGTAGTGGCTCAATATTCACATACTCTGAACAAGGATCACCATTAATATCAGGTCCAGCTATTTGTACCTGCTTATATGGTATATCATCTATGTTTAGTGATCTACTTGGGTTATTTCCATCATCCCAATATACTTGCCATGTACAATCAAAATTTTCTTTTGCTGCACCAGTAATTAAAAACTTTTTCTTAAAATTTAAACAAGGATCATTTACTAAAGATGTATATGTACATTGGCTATCATCAAATAAACCAATCTCTGAATTTACATCATCAGTAGAGTATACTACCCATTCATCTCCGTATTTATGAATAGCTCCAATAACAGTATATGGTATTACTCCACAGGAAAGATTAGAAGGCTCATTACCCACTATTGCTAGATCCCCATCCTCTGAGTGATTAACTAAGTTCCTAGCATGCCACCAAGACTCTTTACTCTCCAAAGAGGGAGTAATGTCTTTGTTCATACCCTTGACAAAACTATTAGTTTGCACAGATGAGCTTCTTGCAGCTGCTCTTGCTCTAGCTGCTGCAGATGAACGTGATGTTCTTCTATTTCTACTTGAAGATCTATTATCTTGTTTTGCCATTATATTAACTCATTTTAACTGTTCACTAATAAGAACCAGTAGAAGTTGTTGAACTTCCTACTGCAGTATTTGGTGCTGATACAACTCTTGGTTGCTCTGGAGCATAACTTAAAAACATATTATAATAATTATGATATTGTGCTCTTCTGTTTACAGTCCACATCTTTCTCATCTCTTGGAAGTCTGGAGTGTTAACAAATGTAAGTGCATTATTTCTTGATGCTCTAAGTCTTTGCTCTATCAAACCTAATTGCTGACTAACATTTTCACCTTGAAAAATCATATTCTCAAGTATTCTTTGTTTGATTGCGTACTCATAATACTCATTGCAATATGGATGATCTAACACCAATAAGTCACCTTGTGCATCTTCCATTGCACCTTGATAACTTAGATATACTTTACCAGTGGTAAAATTGGTTAATAAAAACCCGTCTTTAATTTCTGCTACATCAATTGCTTGTGCTCCTAGACTAGGGCAGTAACAAACTTTATCATTTAAACTGGTTATTCTTAGTTGACTCCAGTGATTAAATATTCTAAATTGTTCTGGACCTATTCTTTGTACAAGCTGATATTCTTTTTTATTATCACATGTTCTTATAACACATACATCCTTACAATCAGTAGTATTATCACAAGGAGCAATATTACCTGGTGAAGGTTTATAAGGTACTTCATTAGTAGTCTCCACATGTGTTCCAGAAGGTAAAGTAGAATTAATTTTATAACTGCCACATCTAAATGCATAGTTAACATATTTAAAATCTGCAGGTAGCTGTCCTTTACCATGCTCAATATCAACTATAACTTGTTTTGTTCTATGTATTCTTAATCCTAAATCATAGTTAACTCTAAGAGCTACTTTAATTAATTGTTGTGGCTCAATCAAACCTTCTAATGCGTATGTAGAAAAATCAATGGAAACATCTTCCATTAACTGACTGAATGTTCTATAGTTATTTGATACTCCCATTATTGTCTATTTAAATTACGTTTGTTGTCAGAATCTTCAGAAGGTACTTTTATAGTATTCAACATAGTATTAACAACTTGCTGCTCTATCTCTGCAAACAAGGCCTCAGGTATGTACATTTCTTGTTCATATCTTGGTGTACAATCATTTTCATCATCACAATCCCATTTAGTTATATCTGAATCAAATACCCCTTCCACTTTGATTGCATCCCATTCTATGTTTGGACAATAAATATATCCATCTAACCACCAAAAGTATATTGTTTTATTATACTTAAATGTTGTTGTTTTTGTCATGGAAGTAAATGTTCCTGGCTGAGTTGCTTGTAACTCTTGTGAACCATCAATAGAACTGATAGTACGGATTAGTGGTCCCCAGTATCCTTCAAACATAGAAGGTAACTTTTTCTTAGTACGTTTTATAGTACATCCACTTTGTATACCTGCACAATGTGCTTCTACTTTATCTACCTCTATTAACTCAACATATGGTAATGTTTTCCATACTGAATTGAACTTGAGAAGTTTGTTTGCATAGTCTTGCCTTCTCATTAAGAACTGAGCAAATTTTTCAATCAAACTATAAATATATCTATCAGTAACAAAGGCATCCTGTACTTCAGCTTTTACTTGGCCTCGTATTCTAGATATTGTTTGTGCTATTGTTGCCATTCTTTTTAATTTTCAAATTCATTATATTTTTTTAATGCCTCTTTGGTTTTATTAGGATGAGGATCATATAAATGAGCCACCCTATATTTATTTTTCATAACAACATACTTTGTCCAATTTACCGGATACTGCTTAGCTACAGATCTTTTAAACTCTCTGCATGCTATAAAATGCCATAACTCTCTATTTTTAAATCTATATTTTGTAGAATAATTTGTATAAAATATTTTTCCTATGTTACCATCAGTTTCCCAGTTTTTATTCTGTAATACTTTGCCATATTGTTTTGATAGTGCATAATCAGTATTTACAGTTTTAGATGGTTTACAAGTTCCTATAAAAAGGTAACCTAATGAATCTGGTAATTCTACACCATCTCTATTTTCTATAACTTCATTCCATAACCTTCTATTATATAGTCTAATTATATTTTTAAGTTTAACATCATCTATCTCAGAGTATAAAGGTTTTTTATCTTTAAACTCTTTGATTGTATCCTTATTCAATAACCCTAATCTTTTTTCTCTGTATCTTGGAGCATTAAGATCAGGTTTTTTAAAATTATTTATCATATGGTTACATTTATAATTTACAAAAAAAACCCCAGTAAAAGAAATTTTGCTGCGGTCTTTATAGAGCTTGGTAGGTTAATTCACATATATTACCCATTGTAGGATGTTGTAACTCTAGTTTACCTGATCTTCTATTGCCTACATATTTATTGTGATAATGGTAGTAATCTGTGTTACCTATACTGGGTAAAGTCTTATGTATAAAACCTGTTGTCTCAGCAGTAGACATGTATTCAACTTTACGTTCTGTGTGAAAATGACCAGTAAATAAAGTTCTGTTTACTGTGTCACCCCATTCTTTTGGATACTCAGTTGCGTATACAAGTGGGGTATTTTTGCTAGGTTTATCACCATGTTCAAAAGCATTGAAGTTATTATGCCACACATGCACTTTTCTTTCTTCATAACTTATATCCCACTCTATCTCTTTACTTTCTATAGACTGAGATAGTGCATGACATAGATGGAATGAAGATAATCTATCATGATTACCTGGCACATATACTACAACTAATTCTTTACAAAAGTTTTTAATATAACTAATAGCCCAATGCATAGCATCAAAGGCTTGGATATATGCTTCAGTAGATGTCATACAATTTTCTAGAGGAGTACCACTAGTTGTACTACCACTAAATGTATCCATATTGATTAAATCACCTCCAACAACAAAGTACATTTTCTCTATATAATGTGATGTAGTAGCCCTTGAAACTAAGTTAATTATTGTATCTTCAAAGTCTTTGTCTATAGTTTGGTTCCCTTCTTTGCCAAAGTGTATATCTTGTATAGACATAACTCCACACACCTTCTCAGGCCTTCTAAGAGACTTTGATGATACTTTAGGTAGTTTATATGTTTTAGGCTTCCAAGTCCTTAGAAGCTCTTCTAAATGCTTTTCTTCATTATTCTTTATCTTGGATACTAGGGCTGATACTCTCCAATGATCACCCATTTGTTTATTCCAATAAGAAGACAGTTTCCAAACTGCGGTATCTATCTTTAGTAACTGAATTATTTCTTCTGCACTCTTAGGTTCATGATCAAATGTGCCTGATAACTTACCCTCTCCCTTTTCTAAATCTACTGACTCAACAAGTTGTGCACTTTCAGCAGCTTTGTTAAAGAATCTACTTTTATTCTTTTCTTTTTTTCTCTCAGATTTTAGTTCTGATTTAATCTTTCTATATTCCTTTTCTGATATTCCTATTCTTTCAGCACTAATACTTGGATGTTTCTTCCACTTTAAGGATTCTAAGACCCTTTGTTTTAGATAATTTGACATATTATTTTGGTATTGGTTCGTTTAAAAGTTTGTGTAATATATTAATTTTTAGTGTAATAGCAAAAAAAAGAGACTGAGTTTCCCCAGTCCCTCCCAACGTTTGCAGCAGAAAACCAACAAACCACTTGCACATGTTGTATTCTTTTTATGATGCTGCTGGTGTAGAAAATAAAATTTCTATTGGTATACACGCAGCATTATTACCATCATCAGTAACTTTAACTTTATATGCAGTACTTGCTAAAAGATTAGTTAGTTTATAATTATTTACTGTGGTTACAATAGGTTGATTATTCTGTAATACCCAACCACTAGGTGCTATTTGTGTGTCTAAATATATATTTATACCAGTACTTGAGCTCCATACACCATCCCATATTATCTCAGCTGTAGAACTTGTTATAGTCCCTGCATATACGTTATACGGATCATGTTGCAGATCATCTGATGTACATGCTCCTAAGCCATTTGCTAAGATCATTGCAAATTTTTGTATAATGGAATCCAATCTCTCTCCTGACCTAATTACAATTTGACTGCCAGCGGCACCAATTTGAAATGATGTGCCACAATAACTCACACATGCAGCACATTGAACATCATCACATCTCTCACTACCTACACTACAATCCGTATACGTACATGGATTAGTTAATGCTGTATCAGCACAGCTACATTTTTCACTACATTTTGAACAGTTACATGCCATCTTATTATTTTTTATGGGTTACCACAACCACTATTAATTAAACTTACTATGGTAGCTGGACTTTCACTTGCGTTAAACTGACCTCCTGTTTGTGTTGATAGCTCTCTCCAAGGATAAATTGTTTGTGATCCTTGTGTAAGATTATTATTAGTTCCTGCTCCACATACAAATACTTTTATACCCTCATTATTACATGTAGTAATTAACTGTTGTATTACGGCCCAATCAGCTGCATCAAATGCATCATCACCACCGGATGGTGCTTCATCTGTTACAACAACTAAATACTTAGCTACATTTTGTCTAAATGCACCTAAGAATGCACTATTAACTACTTGCTGTATTGCTACATCTGTAGGTTCTGGTAAACCATTTCCTGCTCCAATAGGAATACATGTTCCATCTACTCCACCATCTAGCTTACCTACTTGAGTTGCTACTGCAGCTGCATTATTTGTATTAAACATTTCCCAAGCAGTTATTACAATCTTATTCTGACTTGTTCCTGAATTAATAATTCTTTGAGCTGATGGTAAACCTGGGTCATAATCAGCACACTGAACGTAAGTTGGAATAGTACCAGCTGTGTTTGCATATTCATCAACAGTCACAACACCTATTCTGTAGTCATTTGTTCCTGAATTAGTATCAATTGCAGATGTTATAGTTGCAATATCATTTTTTATTGCAGCAATCTCACCTTGCATACTAAATGTATAATCTAAGATAAGTGCTACATCCATACCATCACTACATGGTGCATTGTTATTATCAGTTTGTGCAAATACAGTATTAGCACATACTTCTGTAGCTGAACCAATATTTACTGTTAATCTAGCTTGATAGTTAACATTAGAATTTAATCCAGTTACTGCACGTGATATTGATGTGGTAGGATTATTTATAGTGTACGTAGCTGCAACAATATTATTAGGATCTAATATATCTAAGATATATTGTACTGATGTTCCTAAAGCATTGTTCCAATTTACTGTAAATCCGGTTGTTGTTATATTTGTTATTGTCATTTCTGGACACGGTATAATACCATTTATTACAGCACTCTGACTTGCTTGACAAGTATCAACACCATCACTTACAGAAAACTGTACTTGTACCTGTATATCTTCTGCAGTATTAAATGGTGCAGGTAATGGAACTAACAAGCCGCTTGTTTGATTCTGTAAACTTGCTACGCTAAATTGTTGAGTAATAACCTGACCATTTGAATCAGTTAAAGTAATAAGTGAAAAGCCTGTTGTATCATTAAATGCTGGTGGTACTATTGACCCAGTAAAGTTAAATACTACTCCATCAATAAGTCCACTACTTCCAATTGTAGTTGCAGTTGTAAAATCAAATGTTACTGCATCACATCCAACAGGACAGCAATTTGTTTGTACACTAGCTAATGCAGTATATAAATCATCTATTACTAACCATGCATTTCCTACACTTTGAGCAAGTGTACTTGGACTGTTATTCCAACCTGCTATACTTCCATAAGAAACAGAGGAGTCTGTTAAACTACTTGATGATCCACTTAATACTGTTAAAGATATTGCAGTGCTAATTGAACCAGGCAATCCTACTGCAGTTCTTAATGCACAGAATGCTAATTCAAGTGCACTTACAACTTGTGATACATCTTGAAGTGAACCAACAGTACCTACACATGTTGGTATAATTTGTACTTCAGGGACAGTAATATTACAGTTCCCTTGTGCGTCTAAGACGCAGTTCTCTAACACAACTAATCTATCATTATGATTTGTTAGAGTTGACTCTATTGTCTGTATACTTTGTAAATTTGTACAAACTTGGATTGCTATAAGACTTGCAAATTCATCTAAGCGTAGTTCAGTAACAGGATTACCAGCTGGATCATTATACTGTAAACATGCAGGTAATGTCATTATTGGTAATGGGGTACTTGTACCACCACCACTAGCACCATTTAAACAAATTTGATTTACCATTGCCTGAAGAACAGGCACTATTTCTGTTGGGTCTTGTCCTTGTATATTTAAACAAGTTAAATCTAATCCTGTAAGATCTGGATTAGATGCTACTCCATCTGTAATAAGTTGGCAAACTTTATTACCTATTTTTGCACTAACTTCACTGATGGTATCACCAGAACATAAATCTATACATGCAATATCCGGTCCTTGCCAAATTACACAATTTGAGGATATATTATCACATCCGTTGGTAGAACCACTTGAGCTTGTTGGAATCATAAATACTTTCTTTAAACAATATTGTTATGCTTGTCTTGTATACTATACATTAATAATATACAAAAATTTTACAAAGCAAACAAGAAAGTCTGATTTTAAAAAATACTTATGATATAGAGATTTTATTCTTTTTCTTCTGATTGAGCTGGTCCAATACTTCCATCCTGCATGTTAACTGTTACATTACCATACTTGAGTGAGAGTTTTTCTTGTAGATCATTCCATTCTTTCTGAACAACTTCTTGATTCTTAACTAAATTAAGAACACCAATTGTAGCCATTCCTATATTGAATATAACGTTATTTAATTTTGCTTGAGTAGCCTGAACGTTTTCTAGCTCTTTCTTTGTAATTTTTTGCCCTTTTGCCATGTTGATTTTATTAGGTTTATTGACAAATATATGCAATTAAGATTTACTTTCCAAATCTTTTACTTTTTGTTCTAACTCTTGAATAGCTTTTACTAAAACAGGAACTAACTTGCTATAATCTGCAAAGTAATGTTCATCTTCATCTATTGTGACACCATCCTTTTTAGTTGGTACATCCACTGCATTTGGAACTACATTAACAAGCTCTTGAGCAAACATACCATAATCTCTACTACCATCTTCTTTCCATTTAAAATCATATGGTTTCATTTGTGATACTAGATCTAATCCATCAAAGTCTTTTTCATCTTCTTTTAATCTTTGATCAGAAGATGTAGAATATGTTGTACTAGTTGAGGTTGAACTAATCTTTCCTTTTATAACACTATTAAAATCTCTGAAAGTAACCATCAAACCAAAGTTGCCATCATTTACTCCATCATGTTTCAATCTTAAGCACTCTTCACTAGTTGATGAATTTGAATCTTCTTGTTGTGTAAAATTTGCAACTTGATTATTGCCTGCTGTATTTACTGCTTCAAATACTGCAGGAGCAGGAGTTGGATTTGATCCTCCTGTTTGTCCTACTAATAACTGACTTAAGGCTGTACTACCGCCTGTAGTTAATATGTGGGCAATACTAGCACTACCATTACCAATTTGTAAAGCATTGTTAGCATTCTTACTTAATGTAGGACCACTTGATCCACCTATTCTTAAATCTTCAAATATCTGTACATCCCCACCAAAAGTAATATCCATTCTTTTTTGTGAGTCACTATAAAACTCTATACCACCGCCTACACCTACTATAGAATTAGATGTACCTGAGTTAAGATATATATGATTAGAAACAAGCAAGTCTCCATTTACATGAAGTTCTTGATTAGGTGAAGTTGTTCCAATACCAACCCGCCCTGAATTTTTTAAAAATATACCTTTAGTATTATCACCATTATAACGCCAATAACATAAATCAGAGTTAGCTGCAAATTGATAATCACCAGTTTGTCCAGTATCACTTAATACAAAACCAGCTGTTTGATCATCTTCAATTTTTAATTGATATCCACTAGAAGGCGTAGATGTCCCAATATTTACATTATTTGTTCCTACTACATTTACATCACCAGAAAAGTTTGAATCATTACCTCCTGTTTGATTAAATGTTCCATTAACTGTTGTAGTATTATTAAAATATCCTGAGCCATTAACATATAAATTATAAGAAGCATTATAGTTACTTGTATTCACAGCAAAGTAACTTGTAGCAACACCAGTTGACATCTCAAGATGACCAGTTAAAACTCCGTTGCCTCTGACATCTAATGCTTGTGATGGAGGTGTATCCTGTGCTGGAGGATTTAATATTACACCTCCTACACTGCTACTTGTTAATCCAAAGTTGGCTACATGATCATAAGTTGATGATCTATTTGTTGATAATGTTATTAATGACCAGTTATCAGAACCGCTATATATTCTACTATATATACCACCAAATGACTTTAATGTAGATGAGTTATATGCATAACCTTGAAACTCTACTACACCATGCGTAGCACCACTTGTAGCAGATTTATTCCTTCTAAGTTTTAAGTCTGGAGCTGATGCAGTAGCAGATGTTGAGGTAGATCTAAGAGTCATAGTATCTGATGTACTACTACCACTAACTAATACATGTCCTTCTACATGAAGGATTTGTTCAGGAGTTGTAGTATTTACACCTACATTCCCTTTACCTGTAGCATTAAGTAATACATCTCCAGTACGTTGTAGTCTAATTTCAGCACCACCAGTATTTTCTCTTGAAATATAAAAAGGAGCACTACCAGCTGTACCTTGAAAGTGCATGTTGACTTCATCACTTGTACCTGATCCTACTGTAGTAAATCTTAATCCTGAAGTATCATTACTAGAATCATCAATATGTAATTGTGCTTGTGGATTTTCTATACCAATACCAACACGTTCATTCACACCGTTTACATACAGTGCATTGTTCATATTGACTGATTCTATAAATTTAATAGCCATCTTTTAATTTTCTTATAGGTAAAAGTACTAATTATTAACTTAAATAGCTAATAAATCTACTATGCATGCAATGATAAAAGGGCTTTAACTGAATCTACACCTTGACTTTGTGCAAAACTTATTGTTATTAATCCATTTGCACCTCTATTAACATCTGCAAATATTGTATTACCTGTTGAAACTTCAATTAACTGTACTGATATTAATGTAGAATCAATACCCAATCCATGAGTAGCTGCACTAATAGTATATGATGTGCCCGCACTAGATGGTCCAGTATTTGAAAAAGTTCTTGTATCTCCTATATAAGTTTTTATTGCAGTAGCAGTAAACTTAGCATTTGAGTTTGCACTATCATCATATGCTGCAAATACATCATCATCTGCTAAAATTGCTGAACCAGGTAAACCACTAATAGAAAGCCCTACTTGTACATTTCCTGTTGTAGGTGATACAGTAATACCTTTCTTATTATTTGTTGTCATTGCAGTGACATCATCTACAGGACCAGAATTATCTGTCCAAGGAACGTTAACTATTAATTGATCACTTGAGTTTTTAGTAACACCATAAGTTCTACCTGTTGTTGTACTTTGACTGTTTGCTGCAGGTGTAGAGTTATTATCATATCTAATTTTACCTAAACCTAATGTAGAAGTAGTCATTGCAGAATACTCTGTGTTTACAGAAGATATAGTAACAGTATCAGTACTTGCATTTGTGGTAATTGATGTAGCAC
>Ga0209348_1001530_pt1 | contig 11204 bp, 11 predicted proteins | sample ETNvirenome_2_30_FD_184065 | JGI IMG/M metagenome (GOLD analysis project Ga0209348, IMG submission 184065) | Marine viral communities from the Pacific Ocean - ETNP_2_30 (SPAdes) (version 2) | ecosystem: Environmental > Aquatic > Marine > Oceanic | place: Pacific Ocean | collected 2013-06-22 | reverse complement strand
CTGCACCTGTAACATCTGCAACAGCAGCATTCATTAGAGCACTAAGTGCCCACAGCATACATCCTGTTACAACTATGGCTATAGCAATATTTTTAATCATATATTTTTTTAATTTTTAGTCTGCCCATATCTTCATATACTTCTGCCTTCACTTCTTTACATTGCATATATATGCCCTCTTGTTCTTCTCCGATGTTTCTAGAAATAACACGTTTCTGCTTAAGGCAGTCGCTAAGTCCCTCAGTCGGCACCATCTCAATTGTCGAACCATTCTGTATCATCAGTATTGCAAATACAACTTTAATGGTCTCCATTTTTTCTTTCCTCTAAATCTATCAATCTTTCTTCGTGAAACTGTATTACCATGTCATTCTTGAGTATCATTGGTATCTCTTCTTCCATCTGAGCTTTTAACTTATCTACATTACCTGAAAGATATTCAACCAACATGTAGAGCTCTTGAACTTGTGGACTGACCATGTCGCCTTTGGGGACACCGTCAATAAAATTATTAGCAGCTTCTAAATCTTTTTCCATCAACTGTATTTTTGTTTCTATGGTATTTAACCTTTCTTGGATAGAGAAAAAGCTCATAGTGCCTATAGCAACAGCCGCTAGGATGGCAAGTAAGTTACGAGCAGGGAGTGAAATTTGTGTTGCGTCCGATAGCTTCATACTTCGTCCAACTTCACATATCTATTTTCACAATAAAAAGCAAATGTTTTTAGTTTTTTACCATCAACTTCTTTATGCATATCAAATAGCTCATCTATCATATCTACTTTGTTATTCCAAGTATAATCTATACACTCAAATTTAGTGTCAAAAGACTTTATTAGATAGTCTGTCATCACTGGTTTGTCTACATCATGGTAGACTAGCATAGCCGTAATTACCCAAATCATTTTTTACCTTTGAATATCTCAGCTCCCTTGAGTCCGTATATCGATGAGACGATTCCGATGAAGAGCGCCTGGTACCAAAAAGGTAAATTTGAAAACTTGTCAAAAAATACATCTATCTTTTCTTGTATGTTTGGATCGTCACTAAAGACACTCCATACTAATAATAAAACTGGTAAACTTACAAGGATCAAAACGAACTCGTCTTTCCATCCCTTGTCGTTTGATTGTCTTACAGCTGCTTGGTATTCTACTTCACCGTTAGCCATCTTCTGTGCATGTAAAAGTTCTGCATCAGACATAAGTATCTTAGCTTTTTGTCTGTTTGCAAATACTGAAGCCCCAGTTTTTAATACTGTAGGTAGTATTGATAGTAGTGGTCCCATTATAAGTTATCTTCCTTCCATTTTTGTACATCAAACGATGGACATTCTTTTTCACTTATCTCATTATGTCCTATAACGTCTGCTTCTGGGTAGTTTGATTTTAGTTGCTTTACTAAATCTAGTAAGGCAGTCCATTGTTGTGCAGTAAAATTAGCTTCAGCAGAATTATCTTCAGCCATTCCACCCACCATGCACACAGAAACACTCTTATGATTGTATCCCGCTGCATGTGCACCAGTATCCCGAATGCTACGACCAAGTTCAACCTCCCCATTTCTTCTAATTATGTAATGATATCCAACGTCACGCCATCCATTGTCTTGGACGTGCCATTTTCTAATTTCTGTTAGTCCTATATCCATGCTAGCTTTTGTAGCTGCACAGTGTATGACTATGTAATCTGTACTTTTTCTAGGTTCCATATTAATTATTAGGTAAAAATTTTAAATCAATGTCATTGTTTTTTAACACATCAAATATAAAGTTTTTTTCATCAAGTTTATATGCTCTATTTAAAGCCTTAATTCTTGACAATATTGTATCATTCATATTTTCTACTTGATTATATACCTTCTCCATAAATTGATTATAAGTGTATCCCATGGCCATGGCAGAATCTACTATTGGCATTAGCTCATCTATATTATTATTATTTACATTCCATGCAGCAGAGTTAACAAGAGCAGTTATTGTGTCTCTTTGCCTTCTACTCATCTTTGTAGATGCCCAAATCGTTTTTAATAGTAAAGATTCTTCAAATGATCTACCAGCAAAATATCTAGCACGAAATCCTTTAAAGTCTCTTTCAAGCTGACCATACATGTTTTTATAAGGATTAGCTACTATGTACCTTCCATCATTTCCTTTTACAAAATATTTACTTTCCATTTGAGTATCTTCTTCATCTGGACCAAATAGAACTTCTTCAACAGGTATTTTAGCATATCTTCTTTCAACTTCAGCCATCACTATAGGAGGCATAGTTGCTTTTAAAAATTTATACATATCCATATCAGTATATTTACCTGATATTTTTTTAGCTATAATATTAACTGATGACCCAACAACACCTTCATTAGATCTAGATGTTAAACCAAACAAATAATCTAATGATGGAAATGAAAGAACGTCAGATATACCTAAACCTGGAGCGGTTAATGTTTGTGATAGATCCATGCCTGCAAGTGTTGAGGGCATTCCAAATTTTACTTCTTTTGGAATATCTGCTAATAACACCATCTCTGAGTATGTTGGTAATCTATCTTTGTAACCGAATTTTTTAAGTATTGAATTACCAGCATCAATTATAGCATCTATTTGATTAGCAGCCAGTATGCCAAATAATCCTGCAGACATCAGCATACCTGTCATATGAAATAGTAAAGGTTTACTTGCTTCAAACTTGTAATCATTTTTTGCCCAAGTCCTTACATATTGTATCATCTGCCCATAGTAATTGTGCTGAAAAGTTTTAAATAGCCCCATCAGTGAACCTCCTGTACCAAGTCCTTGTTTTCCAAAAAGAAGAGGCCTGTTTATAGTATTATACTCAACCATCACATTATCTGTTAATTCTGCTATGGTTTCAAAAAATTTTTCTTTACCTTTTTTTTCACTCTTTAAATTGTTTATAAGTGTTTTATCATATTTAGCATCTTTTAAAAAAGAGTATATCATAGCTGCTGCGTTTAATCTGCTATATCTTTCTATTCTACCAGATAGTTTATTACCACTTACAGTTTCCATAAAACCATACCCAAGTTTTTGTCCTTGTGTAAGAACTCTTCCACCAGTTGTCCTATCTATACCAAACTCATTTAAAAATTTAGAATCTAAAGTTCCTCTTGGCATTAAAAATTTTATAACTTCTTTAAACTCTGCAGTTGGTCTAAAAGTTAAAGCACTGCCCTCTACTATAGATTTTGCAACATCTCCTTTTATACCATACTCTTGTCTAAAAAATTCTAATCTTTGTGGCACCATTTGATATGGTTGTACAATCTGTGAGTATATAAATCTTGGATTAAAAAATAATAATTTTGTATAAAGAGTTGCTTGGTTTGCTAACATTGCAGCCTGTTCTATACCTCTCGGTCCAAACTTATTAAATATTGGTAACTGACTCATACCATCTATAAGTTTTTCTGTGTACTTAGAGATTGTACTTTCATTTCTACCAAAAGCATTATCAATATACTTTTCACCAAACTTTATTTGTTCAGGAAAATATTTATTTAATTCTTTACTTTCAAATATAGCATCTGTTTTATCTTTAAATTTTATAGCTTCTCCTGCTCTTACTGCACTTTCTATGTAACCTTTCATAGTTTCAGTAAACTCATCAACAGCTCTTTTACCAGTGCCAGATCCTCTATATCCTAAAACATCTTTTCTGGTTCTTTTTACTCTGGCAAAACTTTCACCTTCTCTATGTTTTTGATAAGTTTGTATTACGGCTTCTGCTAGTTTTGGATCTTTATGCTCAAGTATTCTACTAGTTTCAAAAAACGCCTCTCTTAAATTATGATCTTTTGTATTTCCAATAATAGATTTTCTAACATAAAAAGAAGTTAAGTCTTTGTACTCTGGATAATTTTTTTGAAATAATGCGTATTGTGCTTCTACATCAGCTTTTCTATCCGCAGAAAATGTAGCAACAGGCCTACCTTCAGCATCTTTTAAATATATTTTGTGAGATCCTTGCCAAGTTCTAGGAAAATAATTAGGTAATTCTGGCACCAGTTCTGCACCTTGTTTTGGATGAGCTGTAACATCTTTATTATATTTTATTCTAGCATTAGCTAATCCTCTATCCATTTTAATTACTATATTCTGTAACTCATTATCTAGCTTAAATTCTTTTTGCATTCTTTCGTATGGCATTTGATATCTAAACTTACCATTTTCAAGTCTTGATGCATATTCTTTTTGTATTTGTTCTACTGTAGCATTTTTAGGCAAATTCTTTTTTGCCTCTTTTATCATTATTAACTCTCTATTTATAAATACATCTTTTATTTGCTCCATCTTTTGTAAACCTTTAGCAGTGCCGTATTTATTTATTAGCTGATCATAAAGAGTGAATGCACCTTCTTTATCATTAAATGTTTTTAAACCTCTCATACCTGTAAGCCTAAATAAAAAACGACCTATAGATCTACCAGAATCAGTCTCTATGTAAAATGTAGAATTTTCTGGTTTTTTATAATCAACTTTTGTTCTATAAAAAATATCATTAGTCATCATTCTAGAGTCAGTCTCATAGGTTCTAACTTTAGACCATAAAAATCTTAGTATAGAGTTTTTAGATGGATCTCCAAGTAATTTTATAGGTATACCATACCCTTGAATGTTTGTTAATAATTTATTGATTACTCCTGCTCCTTCACCTGCACCTATATCCCTCTCAACGTTTTCGCCTTTTTTATCTTTTTTTATTAATCTAAATCCAGCAGGATCTTTTTCAAAAGATAGTATAGATTCTATAAGTTCTTTTGCATTTTCAAATGGAGTTAATCCAGGAGTTCGTCCAGATTCAAATCCTAAGTTTGCTATCCTTCCAAGATTATCTAATGTAGCAAATGCATCTTTATAGTACTCATTAATTCTACCAAGATTAAAAGTTTCTAACTTTTCTTTCATTAAAGTTGCATCTTGATACGCTTTCTTTTTCCATTCTGCACCTTGTTTTTTTCTATCTTTATTAAATTTTGTTAACTGCTCATACGTCATTTCAACATAACGATCTTTATAATGCTTAACTTTAAAGATATCTGCAAAAGCTCTTGCATTAGATTCTAGTGTAGGTATAGTTCTGCCTTGAATAAATAAAGCTCTTTGTATAGGAGTATCAGATCCTTTTAGCTCTGGTGTTTTTGTAGACTGTGCTTCTTTTATAGCAGCATCAGCCTCTGCTCTAGTTACTATTTTTTTTGTAGATGTGTCAAAATAAAATTTCATGTATGGTAGTTTACCATCAACCATAACTGTATTGCGATCTACTAATACATTTCTAGTAACTTCTTGTACAGTAACTTCACCCGTTTCTTTATTTTGAACTTCTTCTAGTGTTCTTTTTTTGAAACGTATTTTATTAGCACCACTTTCAATATCTCTTTGTGTAACTCTACCTCTTGTTTCTAGCACTGCAACATCACTATATTTACTTGCTGCAGTATCTCTACCAGGAACTCTTTGTTTAGACATTGCCTCTAATGACTCAAGTTTAAACTCAAACGGTAAAGCCTCTGTAAGTTCAAACGTGCCTTTACCACCTGACTGTTTAAATTCATTTAAATGCTTTAAAGTAGCATGGTACGTTTGCAAATCTTTAGTAATAACTTGCCAGCCTGGTATTATATTGAATATACCTTCAGATCCTTTTATTTGTTCTTCAGGAGTTATAACATTTCTACCTACAAGTTTTTCTAATCCTCTACCTGCTATACCTAAACTTGCCAAGTTAATTGCAGCAGCTGCCATCTCAGTTGTGCCACCACCGTGCATTTTAGCAGTGGCTGCACCTACTCCAGCTAATCCTAATGTTCTTGTTTTCCACCCTGGTATTTTAGCAACAGCACCAAACATAGCACCTTCAAATGCACCTAATGCTGTATTACTTGCCACTTTACTTAGCGGCTCTTCATAAGAACCTAAAAAAGATAGTGATGAGAATCCGCCTACAGCAGAAGCAAAACCTCCTGCTTTTTTATAAGCTCTTCTTTTTACAAATGGTGTTATGGCAGATAAAGCAACACGAGCACCACCTAAAGCAGGACCAGCTAAAGCTATAGCCCCTGCATATTGTGCTATAGTAACTGGCATACCAGCAAATCCAGATACTATTGCCTCTGGTAAACCTTCTGGTTTATATCGTGGATCTAATCCAAACATTTCTTCTGGAGTTAAATCTTGTGCAATATCTTTATAATATTCTTCTAAAGAATCAATCCAAGCAGCGGCATATATGCCTGCACGAGCTACTGCACTTTTATCATGATACCTTTGATTAATATTATCTTTTTCTTCAAGTTGTTTTTGATATTTAAAATAATCATCTAAAGTTGTTATTTTAAATTCTTCTGATATATTATCTCCTGAAATGTAATTCATTTTCCATTGATCAGGATTACCACCAAAAAATTTTCCAACTGAATCTATAGTTCTGTCTGCCCATCCTGGTATAGCAGATAGATGATACATAGCTCCTGCTAAACTATTAGCAAATCCATATTGTGCAGCTTTTTTAAATTCATAAGGATCATCATTTACATATGGAGGTTCATCTAGTTCTAACTTTTCTTGTATATCATATATAGAATCATTAAAAAAATTTATCTTTGGAGTAATGTCAACTATATCACTTGGGTCTACTGCACTAGGTGCAATATCTATTACATCATTTGGGTCCATATTATAATCTATCTTCTATGTTACTATTTATACGCATTATAGGACGTATGGTAGCGTTCCATTTTTTTAGATCGTCAATATAAGCAGCTTGTCTTGCTTGAAATTCTTCTTTAGTTTCTACAAATTGATTAAATTCATTTTTTTGTCTTGAGGCTGGCTGAATTGGTTTTTGAGGTAGACTATTAACAAACGCTTTCCAAAACTCTCCATACTTGTTTTTCCAATTTACAAACTCAGTAGTAACTTCTGTTGTCCCGCCCACTCTTACTGGTGGTACTTTTAATTCTTCACTGTTATAATTTTCTACAGTATATGGATTATCGCCTGTATCTAATATAAGCTCACTTTCAGTTTCCATTTCATCTAGTAATTCCCCCTCAGTTGGGTCAATTTTTTTACCTAACTTTAATAAATCAGATATTAATTGTGTTTCTCCGCCAGGATAATTGTTCCTTACTAAATTTTGTATGTACTTTAATTTTTCAGTTGGAAGTGGGAATCTTGGAGCATTACCTCCTACTGGAAATATATCTTCAATGGTTAAAGTTTGTGTATCTGAAGGCTCATTGATATTATAAGCAACTAAAAAACCCTCTGATGTCATATTAGGATTTATAGTGTATGTAGCACCAGTAGATTTTCGTTTGTACTGAAGCATAGGGTCTGCAGTATTTTGATCAAGAGAACTTACAAACTGTGCTTGTTCATCAAAGTATCCAGTTGCTATAAGTTCGTTTTGAATCTTAGCTATTTCTCCACTTCTAATATTATTATAATCAAGGGCTATTTGTACATGCTCTTCATTATTAGGATTAATACCTCCCATAGAAGATATGATAGCTCGATATCTATTAACTATTGCATGACCAGGTGCATTATTATCATTTGCTATAATATCAATAGCTTCGTTTGCTCTTTTACTTACTGTTAAATCAAAAATATTTTGAGAAGTTATATTATCATCAAATATATCTCCTCGAGCTTTTAATTTTTCAATTGCATCAGGACCATACTTCATTTGTGCAGCTTTAATATTATCATCTTGAATGCCCTTAACTTGCACATTTAATTTTAAAGGTTCAGCAAGTAATGATGGATCTTGTTTAAGTAATGCATCTTTTATTTGAGTTTGTGATAAAACAGGCATCCATCCAGTTGCATTGGCCATAGTCATAGGATCTATAACTCCTGGCATCTCTAATTGAAAATTATTTATTGCATCTCCTAGTGCTGTTTGAACTCCAGTAATATCTCCTGTTGCACCCTGAAGTTCTTTAGGTAATTCTTGATCTGGAAACCGAGCCATAATATCATCAAGTCCTAGAATTACTTTAGCATTAGATGCACCAGAACCTTTAACAACAGTGTCTAACACTTTTTTATTTAGAGCATCAATATCACCCTTTAATTGTGTTATACCCATTCCTGGTTCATAAGGACCTGTTAGTGCTTCTGTTTTTGCTTTTGTTTCTTCATCAAACTTAAAAGTTGGAGATTCAAAATAGTCTTGTACTTTTTGGCCAACTTCTTCAGCAGATCCTCTAAAAGCATTTCGATCCTGTTGAAGTAAGTTATAAAGAGACTGTCTTTTATCTGGTGAAATATTGTTGTAAACATTTTCATAGTTTCTTAATAGTTCTTGTTTTATTGCTATGGCAGGAGCTACTTTATTATTTAAAGCTTGATTCGTACTATCTACAAGACTTCCTATAAGAGCAGCACCTTCTGCTTGACCCTGTTCAATAGCATTTAAAAATGATTGTCCTGTTGCTAATTTTTCTTCTTCTTCCTCTTTTTCTTTTTTTTCAGCAAGTTCTTTTCTTCTACCTAATGCACCACCTAAAGCGTAACCAAAGTCTCCTTCTAAAAATGTCTCACCAATATCTCCTAAAAAATCTCTAACTCCCATTATTCTTCTATCTCCTCTACTTCTTCAGGCCTAGCCATAATACCTGTTTGTTTTTCTGCCTTTGGGGCATCTTTTAAATCTTTTACAGCTTCATCTGCAAGTTCTCTAACTACTTCCAAATGTGCCATATCTGTAAAAAACTTTGTTTCTTTTTTTTGATTTTCTGTATCGACAGTTATTTGCATGTTCTCAACTTCAGATATTAAACCTATAGTTAACACAGCTTCAAATACAGGTTTTGTTATCATGGTTGCTATATCTACTGAGTATTGTCCCTCAGCAAAACCAGCAAATACTATTGTTCTAGCAATACCCTCAACAGGTATTCCTGCTCTTAACATAGTTATAACTCTTTCTAAAAACTTAGGTTTAAACAACCTATCCATAGTTACATCTAAAGTTTCTTTTAAATCTGTATACTTTGGTGGTTGCTCCCATGGCCATTTGCCAGGCTCATCAGTAAGTGATTGCCCAGGCACTGGTGCACTAAATGGATCAAAACCTTCTTTAGGTACATCTACCATTATACAACCCTTCCTCTTGATCTTAGTCTTTGTCTTGCTGTTACTCTAGCTTCTTGCACAGATCTTTTAAATAATTGAGACCAAAAATTTCTTGCAGCTAAAGCAGAAATTACTGGTGCTGCTTCAGTCTTTGCCGCTCCTTCAGGCAACTCTCTAGCCACTGAAAATCTTCCAGGCAATTCAACAGATGTCATTAAACCTTGTCCAGAAGATTGTCCACCACCATCATCTTTACCTTTAAATTTTTCTGTTAAATAATCTCTAGCAACATCTGCTGCTTGACCAGTTAACCAACTTGTAAATGTACTCATTTTATTCTCCCTCTTCTTCTGCAGATGCATTCCATAAATCTACTGCAAATTCTCCAATCATAGATAATAAATTACCTCTTTGTTGTTCATCCATTAAATCAAATGTCATTGCTCTTTCCATAGCTGCAACAGCTAAATTATGATTTCTATTTAAAATATTTTCTGAAGATGTGTTTGCCCATGATGCCTCATCTCTCCACTGTTGCCATAATGCATTAACTGCATAGTTAGATAACCCTAATATGTTTGCAGCATTGGTTTGATTTGCAGCATTGACTGCAGCTGTGTTAGCAGTATTGATTGCTCTTCTCCACTCAACATTACTTTGATCAATAATTCTTTGATTGTCTGCATTAAATCTATCTCGTTGATCTTGTAGAGTTGCATTAAATTGATTAACAGTATCTGTTCTTTTTGCATTTGCTTCTGCAACAGCATTAGCATTATTTGCATTCAAAGCAGCAAGTTTGTTTGCTTCTGCAGATGAAAACTGTTCCATAGAGTCAAAACGTTTTGCGTTTGATTCTGATATTTGTGTATTTAAATTTGAAAAAAATTGATCTGTTTGTTGTTGATTTGTAGCATTAAATTGTCTAGATGCATTTACTGCAGCCTGATCTGATAACAATGATTGTTGTCTTATCTGAGTATTAGCAAGTTCTATCTGTTGTCTATTTGATAAATTTTGCATATCAAGTTGGAAATAGTTTTGTGCATTAGTCATTGCAGCTTGCTGATTGTTAGATAAATTTTGGAATATCATTTGTTTATAAGTTGCAGCATCTGCAGCAGCTATTTGTGTAGATGCTCTAAGCACACCCTCTGCTACGGCATCAGCTGCTATAGTGCTAGCTGACAATCCTCTTTGTGCCATAGCTGCCAGAGCCATTTTTTGTGCACCTCTAGCAAATGCAGGTAATTGAGTGCCACTAGCCAGTGCAGATTCAATATCTTGTGTAATACTTGCAAGTTGTCCTTGAACAGTTGCCTCACTGGTAATAGTGCCAGATGCACCTTGGGCTGGTTGAGATAACTGCTGTAACTGTTGTGCTTGTGCTTGAGCAGCTTGATTTAAAGTAGTATCTGCTTGAAAAGTTTGTGCCGTTGTAGGTGTAACTGCACCTATTGTTTGTGATGGTGCTGTAGTAGTTGTAGGAGCAACTGCTGTAGTTACTTGTGTAGTTGGTGCCATTGTAGGTGCTGTTGGTGTCACTGCACCCTGACTCATAGTTTCACCTACACCTAGCTGTTGAAGCTGAGGCTGAACTGTAGCCCCAGTCGGTAACTGTGGTACATTAACTAATCCACCTACGGTTGTTTGTATAGCTTGTGATTGTGGTGATACAGCCTGACCTGTTGCCGTAGTTTGCTCTTCTTCTTCCATTATCTTCTCTTTCCTTGTCCTCTATATTTCTTAAAACTTGCTTTCTTTTTTTTATTCATTGTACTCGTTATAGGGTTGCGTCCTATAGATGTTCCCTTATGTACAGCTTCATGTTCTGTGTATGACTTCCATTTCTTAGCCATACTATAACATACTTAGTAATGTTTCGATTACCATTAGACCTACAGCCCCCACTGTAGAAAGAACAACCCAATAGATCTTATCTATCTTACCACCCAACTTCTCTACGTCCTCATGAACGTGTGAAATCTTTTCGTCCAGGTGTGCAAGGTGATTTGTTTTAATTACCTCTATCTCTCTTTTGACACCTGTGATGTGTCCCTGTAGGGATATAATATGTTCTCTTTCTGTCTTT
>Ga0209348_1001529_pt1 | contig 11211 bp, 10 predicted proteins | sample ETNvirenome_2_30_FD_184065 | JGI IMG/M metagenome (GOLD analysis project Ga0209348, IMG submission 184065) | Marine viral communities from the Pacific Ocean - ETNP_2_30 (SPAdes) (version 2) | ecosystem: Environmental > Aquatic > Marine > Oceanic | place: Pacific Ocean | collected 2013-06-22 | reverse complement strand
TCATTGTGATTAGCCCCGCATTATCCGCTAATGTTGAACCAAAATGTGGTATTGATGAAAATGCCGTACCTTTTACAAGACCCCAAGCATTGGCATTAGACAAATTCACTTCCCAAGCACCGGCAGGTGAACCTCCACTATATGCAGAATTTATCAATGCTATAAAACCACTAAGATCCCAACCACTCTTTATCATAAAGGCAAATGTATGGTCTGTACCTGTCGTTTGAAACGCCAATGATTCTCCGTCTGTTGTAGCCATGTTAGCCCAACCTCCTGTTGCAGATGTTAATTTTACTGAAGGTTGAGAATTGAAATTAGGACTTGCACTTTGATACTGCCAAGTTCCAGCCATAGAATATAACCCAAACTTATTACCTGAACTATCGGGCAAATGGTTGATAGTTGCCCCGTCTGCTACACCCGTTAAAGCACCCGCAGCAATCCATAGTTTTAGATTTTGCATGAATGGAGGGTCTACATCAGGTACATCGCTCGTTTGGGGCGCAGAACCAACAGAACTGTTTATTCTACTTTGTGAAGATACAAAATACGCAACGTTGCCGTTGCCGCTTTTGTCCGAGAACTTTTGACCTTGAGTAAAAACTGCTTTTGTAAAGGCATCTTTAGGTCTAGTGACTTGATTGGCTACTGATGCTGATGTGTTTTCATTCCCGTCATCTATAACTAAGTCTGCATTGCCTAAAGTTAGCCATACGGGTGTACCGTCTATATGGTCGAACAAAAAACCTTGACCTTTAGGGTGATTTTCTATTGTAGCCGCAGTTGTTGTATCATTAGTAAGCAATACTGATTGACATGCTACTTTATTATTTACAAAATCTATACTCAATAATCTAATTCTTTCTATTGGATTGAGCATTGGTTCTAAACTGCCAATGTTAGAAATTGCTTCAATTTGTAATCCTCTAAATCTTTTTAACATGCCTCCAGATGTATCATGTGTACCAGTTAAGGGGCTAGTTCCTGATTGATTGACAACTGCATTAATAGATGAATGTTTTACTTGATTAGTGGGTACATAATCTAAAGTTCCTTGAGAATCATTTAATGTATATGCGTTTAGATTTAGAATTGATTTGTACCAATCTTGTTTTCTTACATTATCTAACTCAATTCCTGTTGCATAAGCCGCTAATTTTTCTAATGAAGTATAACTATCTTTTACGCTTGCATTCTCCGGCAAATCATATATTCTAAAATATCCTATATCTCCTATGTTGTGAAAGTCATAACAAATCATAACTAAAGGTATATCTAAATCTGTATCAAAATCTATGCTTGCTTCTTTTCCTTGAGTTGGTACTGCCTCATTACGGTTGTTAAAGAAATAGAGTTCAGGAATATCAATATCATCATTAAAATCCCATAATCCAACAGTAGTATCTTGACTTGTTAGTGGCTGAATTACAGGGGTTATGATACCTCTTGAAATTCTTACAGAATCTATAATTCCTTTGAACTCCCCTCCTTTTCCACCAATATACAGATCCGATGAAACATTATCTAATACCTGTTCTTCAACCAAGTTTAAAGATGCTACTAAATTAGTATTAACAAATATTTTCATTTCATCTCCTGTGAATTGAGCGCAGATGTATAGTATGGGTTGCTCATATATATTGAATTCATGAGCAAACATTTCACCAGTAGAATAAGAATGAGTTGCACTATGAACGTTATTCTGTTGCCCTATGTTGTATGGTGTGCTGCAAGTGAAAGACTTACCAACGCAATTTATCGTGAACTCAATATTTCTTGGATAGTTGGTAGCCGATGTAGCCATGAAGAACGGTTGCCCTACCTTTAATGAAAAACAACCATCTTTGCTAACAACTATTCCTCCGGCATCTGGTATTACATAAGCCTCTATTGTAAAAGCACTCATTATTCTATTCAATGGATTGGTTTCAGTTGGTAGATGTAGCCTACCTATCTTTGTAGCATTGCTTAACTTTGAAGGCACACTACCGCTATATTGTGGCCTTAGAAGTTGAACTCCACTTTCTTTATACTGCCCAGTAGGTACTACGATTCCATCTGTAAAGCCGTTGAACCTTACAGCCTTATTACGCTTCTTGAAAGCCAAATCACAACCCCACTAATTGCTCTACTGGTGCTAATGATATTTGATAAGTCCAAACCGAATCACCGGCCTCATATCCAGGGTCAAAACTTTGAACAACACAAGGTATTGCTACTCCTTGTTGCTCAAACGGGTTTGGTCTTACTAATCTACCATTAATGGTTTCGCTTGGGTCAAATGGTTCAGTATTAGACTCCGATGAGTAATCAGTACCAGGGCCAGCAGGGATTAAGAATTGCCTTAACTCTCTATTTCCTGTTGTAGATGACATTAATGTTTCATAAGGTATTCTCACACCTACAATCATTTTTCTTACTGCTTTTGAACTATCTATGTTCAAAAATTGAGCCGAATTAAATGATGCAATAGAGTCTGGTAAATCTATAAGACTACCAGTTAATACTTGAGGACTAATCAAAGCCCCGCCTACGCTTGGATTGATGATAGAGTTTAGCAAATCTTGTAATTTATCTCCTTTTGTTTGTTGAACTCCGGTTACTCCATTTACCATGTTTGTGATGAAAAATTGCTTAGTCCAATTACCCAACGTGCTATTTTGATACTTTCTTAGAGATACTTGGGAATTGCCATTTTCACCCGATATTGCATTTTTTATTGTAATCAATTCATTGGTATATGGCGTTGCTGTGGTATTACCAGTTTGAGATATTATTGAGAGGGTATTGTTTTGACCGTTGGCTTGAGTTATTGTTATCAAAGTGTTTAATGCTGTGCTTACAGTATTAACAAGTGTATTTCCTGAATTCAAAGAGGCTAATATTGCATCACTCAATGTAGATGTATCTGTTGTACCGGCTATATTACATTGTATTCGGCTAACATTTGGGTTGGTATGAGGCACTATTGGGGCAGTTCCATTGTATAGATATAATTCAGTCGCCTCTTGTAGATTAGCATCTACTTGTCCTTTGACTTTGAATGTTATCGCTACACCATCTAATTCAGCCAATACTGCCGCCCAGTTAGCAACCTCAAGTGATGAATGCCAAGAACCCGCCCCTGCTGCCGTAAGTGATGAAGATAAATCAAAAGAAAACTGCGCCCCATTACTACCGCTTGCAGTTTCATCATCAGTTAAGATACCATCTATGGTTATACCAATTTGTGGTATGTTTAGATCCAATGCAGCCCTTGTTGCTAATAATGGTATTGGGTGCGACATAATATTACGTTGTACCGATATTTGAATACTTGATGCTTCTAATTCAATAACGCTACTATCTCTTTTGATAAGTTGAATCATTGGCATATCATATCACCCCTCTAGTATATCCACCGCCTCTTTTACGAGTTCTCAAAACTTTACTAACCTCATCGCTGACGGCTTTAGCAATCTCTTTTGCATTGCCTCCACCTTTTACATTAATGTTGATATTGTTAGTAGTGCTACCTCCCATTGCACCATCGGACTTTATTGAAACTGGTATTGTTCTACCGTCAGGTAGTGGTACAATCGCTTCAGTTCCATGCAAAGTAACAGGGTAGCCACTAGAAGGTCCAGTAGCGACTCCACCATCACTAAAGCCTAAGAATCCGGTAACTTTACTCAAACCACCGCCTATGAAATCACCAACACTTGCTATTCCATCTACTATGAAAGCAATTACCTCTAGTATTGGCTCAAGGAAAAACATAATCGCATCTACCGCTTTTTCTATATATGGTGCTAAAAAGCCTATTAGACCCATGATTGCTTTCATTATTAAGCCAATTACACCCAAAATTATTTTCAAAATAGGGGCCATTACAGCAAATATGGCTTTGACTAATCTAATCAAAGGTGGGCCAATTATCCCCCATGCTCTAATAAATACTGAAATGACTATTGCGAATAAGTTTGCTATTACTCCCGCAATGACGGCTACATATTCTATTACTGTTACTGCAAAATCAATTATCCCACTTGAGAATAAAAAGTCCACAAATCCGCTAATAGCATCGCTGAAAAACTGTATTACGCCTCCAACTGTAACTCCTGTATCATCTAATGCTTTTTTTACGATACCGAAGGCATTTGCTACCAAACCAAAAAATAACATAAAGGCATCTAATATCCTTTGAAACATTCCCGCCTCATCCATTCTTGCTACTATATCCCCTATACCGACCAATACAGCACCAACAACGCCTAAGAAAATCTCTAAGATGCTTCCTAAGAATGCAAAAATCTGTTCTAACATAGGAATAAATGTACTCCCAATTGCTGAGAAATCTAAATTACCTATCGCAGATATTACAGCACCAACAGCCCCCATAAATGCGTCTATGACAGATTTACCTGCCGCTATAACATCGCCAAATGCACCTGCGGCAACCTCCCCCCCGCCAAACTGTTGCGTCAGTAAAAATATCGCTGCACCAACTAAAGCAAAAATACCTAAAACAAAAATCATAATTGTGTTAATCATTTTGAAATGCCCCAACAACGCAGCGACTGGTTTATTCAACTCATCTACTGCCTCAGTTACATCTTCAGTTTCTTTAGCAAATGATGTGAATAAATCCTTAGTAGTTTCAGTAGTGTTTTTTACATCAATGTAAAGTTTGTAGAACGGGCCTAGAGTCTTATTTAGAATTTTATACCGTAAATTTAGTAAGTTAAGTGATTTGCCTTGTTCCTTATAAATTGAAGTCATTTTTGCCTGAGATGTGATAAACTTATCCAACTCGCTCATGCTCAATCACCACTCAGTTTAGCGTTATGCCTATCAAAGAAATCGTATAAAGCCGATTCATCGCTAGTGGTGCGTATAGGTTGCCCCTTATTATTGCCACCCATCTTTATTTGTTTTTCAGCCTCTTTTTGCATTCTTTCAAGCATCTCAGCCTTCTTTTCACTAGCGGCTCTCATAATCATATAATCTAATGTTACTCTTTGAGGCGGCAAGTCATCCCAAAAGTGCGGAGGACACTTGAAATGTGATCCTAAAGCGAAAGTCATTGCTTGATATGATAATATAGTCATTTGAACTGTATTCAGTTCTGGTCTTTCATGAGGCTCGGCATCTTCATCTAAGAATGATACCAAATCCTCATAACTTACCCCAAAGGGTTCACATCACCTGCAAATTGACCGATTATATCTGTAAGGTCTGGTAATACCTTTCTTATCTCAGCCCCTACTTCTGGTGTGAGATTTAGTAAATCTTCCTTAGATAATGCAGGTTCTGTACTCGATACGCAATTAATCAACACATATCTCCAATATCCCCCTAAATCAATATTAGGGGCTACCTCTCCGTCATCACCTGTTTTGAAGGTTACAAACTGCGACATTGCTTCTTGCTGTTGAATCCATGAAAGAGGCTTCACATATACAATCAATTCACCTACTGGTGTTTCAAGTGTATGTTTTTGTGGAGTATTGCTTAAGACAAAAGGATTATTCTTCATTGCCATCAGCAACAACCTCTTCCTCAACTTCTTCTACAACTTCTTCATCGTTAGCATTTTCAACTAAACGTGCAATCAATTGTGATTTATTACCATAAACTGGTAATTCTCTATTCTGTAATTCAACTCTCAACTCAGTAACAGTTAATGAATCCCAACGGTTTGTAACTACTTCTTCAATCGGTGCAGGGTCGCCATTTTCTGATTTAGCGAGATTGGGTAAAAGAGTATGTACCTTTACCTCATCTGCTGACAATCCTGGACCTGCTATAACAGATGTACCATTAATTTTCCAATCTAAACTCTTTTTCTTTCCATCAACAATTACATATCCTGTTAATCTCATGTTCTCACCGTTACATTATCTTTACTTAAAGCCTCATCAATCAATAGCCCAAATATACGCTATTCTCTACAACTTTCAAATGGCGAACTACTAATTCTACATCAACAACAACTGCACCTTTACTATCAGGTATTTGGTGGTCTGCTTTCTTTATAGTATAATCTTCAATTGTGATTGTAGCACTTTCTCTTGTCAAATTACTACCTACTTTCTTCAATGTCATAACAATATCATTAGCATTTTCATGATGCTTTCTTGTCCTCATTTGATGCCATAACTGATCGTCCTCAATAATTGCACTAAAGGTAAATGTGTATTCTCTTTTTGCCTCAGTATAATCCATTGGCATTTGAACTCCGGCTTGTTGTACTTGGTCTGTATCAACGGTATTACCTGCATATCCTCTAATGTAATGCCTAGTTTCATTTGAATTGTTTAACCCAAAATTGACTTGTGTTGCTCTTAATACAGTAGTGCCAAAGATGCTGATATTCATATCTTGGAATAGATATGGCTTTTCTCCACCGATAGCAATTCCACTTACTGTACGATTAATTGCGGTATCTGCAATATCTTCAAACATTCTTTTTGGAGAAAAGACATTTGCGGTATCTGTATAATGTCTGCCAGCCTCATAATCAACTTGTAGTTTTACTTCTCCTTCAGTATTTGCACTAAATCCAATGGATTGAACTTTACAACCATTGTAAAGTCTTAGTAATTGTTCAGCCCCTGGTGAAGCATCATCACGCCTAAATGATTGTTCAATCATGAAGGTTGGCAAAGAAGTTTCACCAAACATAGTATGGACTATACCAAACGTTAATTCTTTTGTTGTAGGGTTTAGAGATGGAGAGTAATTTACGCCATATTTTATCTTTTCAACACCGACATGCGAAGTTTGAGTAGCAGTACCATGTTTATGGGTAAAGAAAAATGGTTCTTCAACATAAACATATTGTCCTTCTACACCTACAATTCTTCTAATCTCATTTTTTGGTATTTGCCTAGAGGTAACGGCTGCATCTTGACCTGGTATCGTATGCAATTCTCCATCTACAATTTGAATGTACTCGCCAGCCACAAAATGACTTGCTATATTTGCATCTAACTTTACCCTTACATCGCCTCTTTTTATGGATTCAACTATTGGTGGCAAAACATAAACTACATTACCTGCAACTGAACCTAAGAAAGTAGCACCGCCTCCAAACTGTGTTGATGAACCTAAATTAGTGATATTTGCAGTTCCAGTTAATGTAGTAGTGGCCGCAGAATCAAAAGTGCCGTAATTAACTAATCCATTGAATGTGTTTAATGTTTTGAAAACGCCTCCGTAAGTAGGAACTACCTCATGCGTTAAGGCTATGTTATGAGTGAAAACAACAGTAGATGAAGAACCAGTTGCAGTAGCCCCTCCTACAAGACCTATGTTGCTGTCAAGCCCATACCCCCATAGTAGGTGATTAAATGTAATAGTTACACCACTAGCGGTAGCGTTAGTATCTAAATCTAATTTAACTAATGTGGCACTGAGAGTTTGGACTATTCTTGAACCAGAGGCTATACCTGCGCCAGAAACCCGCATACCAACTTGTAGGCCAGTAGTTGTTCCTGATGCTAATTCTATGATTTTAGGATTACTGCCGAATGTCGAGCCAGTACCTGGCGTAGTATCGGTATTACAAGACCTAGTTACATCAGCAGGGAATAAGAAGTTGTTACCTGTATAAGCACTTGCGCTTGCTTGAGTAATGATTTTGTTGCCAGTTTTATATTGATGTAAGCCATACTGTGCATTTCCACCTTGCTTTATATTTATCATATCTTCAGCGTTATTTGCATTAGGTTCTTTGAATTCAATAAATTGCCCTTCACCTATTGCGGTGTGGCCTCCAAGACCATATTTCATCCATCTAAAGTTATGTGCATTTGCAGTAAAAGAACCGCCAGTTAATGTTTCTTTGCCACTTGTAAGAACATTTACATCACGCCCCATGCCTACAACATGCTGCATTCTAACATCAATGTCCGGCTCAGGTAAAGAAAAGTTATCCAATAATCCAAAGAACTGATCGGTTTTTACGCCATGTGCGGTATCAGTCATTCCTGTATCAACAGTAGGGCATCTTACAGAATCAATGGAGAATGTGCTATTAGCGTCAGCATTAACAGTTCCAGATGCTAATCTAGGTTGAACAGTAATTGTAGCATTAGTAGTATCATTTCCTACAATGTAATAAGTCCTCCTTGTTGTAGAATAGTCATCATTAGCATAATTGCCTGTGCTACTAATTCTTAATATACAACCGGCTAATGCGTTATCAGGAATTTCCATTATTCCACCAGAAACCCAATATGCGTTATTGCCAACTTGAATAACTGATGTATCTACGGTTGCACCAGTAGCAATATTCGCCCAACCATTGGCTGAACCATCTCCTGTTAATGTTAATCCTGTTTCTTTACCCCATGATATTTCAGCAACGTCGCCCTTAAATATTGTATTTACCATTTCTCTTCACCTTAAATTGCTTCTAAAATTTCGCTGAATATCACTACTTCGGCTTGCATTGTATAACGGAATAACCCCTTGCTACGGTCAGACAAATCCGTTCTAGTCTTGAATATAACCCTATCAAACTCGTTATTATGGCCTTTTCTAAACTTATGTAGTATTCTCCGAACCTCATCTCTTAGTGCGCTCAAACGCTCTCTACCCTTGACAGTTCTTATGTCAATTGTTATATTCACATTTATATTCACAAAATCAAATAGAAGTTCTGGTTGAGCCTCGTTATGAGATGTTTCAAACAATCGTATAACGTCTTGGTCTTGTAGCCTTGTCCTTTTACCTTCGCCACGATCCATTACTGTTATATCTTCAATTGAAGGTTTAGGAGATAGATTCCATTGAGAATTTAACAAATCTCTAATTGAAAGCAAAGCATCTTTAGCCATGTCAGCCCCTCATCTTTGAATACAACTTATCCAATTCTGTATTTAGTTTTATCCTATTAGGACTTGATTTCATCAACAATTCAACGGTTGCTTCTAGTTCTTCCTCATCTAATTCAACATCATCTAGTTCAGCCATCAATTCTTCACGTTGTTTTAATTGGTTGGCTAGATTCTTTTCACTTTCTACAACCCTACCCGCAATGTTGCTTAAGTCCTCAAAAGCCTCGGATAACTCATCAAAATACATTACAGCGAATAAAAATAACACTTAACCACCCATACCTGCAACAATGATTGTTTCTTGATATGGTATTAACATTCTCTTGACTTCTTCATCTAATTTTTGCACTTTGGCATTTAGGTCAATGTTGTTTGTTCCTTCTGGAAACAAAACAGTATAATCATCAGTCAGTAGTATATCCATTGCTACTAATTTGATACATGCTTCTTTTATGGTCTTATCCAAGTACCGTTCACCATATATGTATGAGAGTTTTATTGAATGGTTTTCATAGAAAGGATATTGGTTGTTGAACATGATTGCCCCGTTGTCCTCCATACTCCACCAGTCTTTCTGCCTTTGTTCATCAATAACATCTGTTTTCAATCTATCTTGTTTAACAACATCATTAACTGCAAGATTGGCTTTAAAATTAGTAGTAATTTCTTGAATCACATTGATAGTATTAGCAGTTCCTTTAGTGCAAAGGGCAACATAAGTTGTACCTGCTTTAGTATAATAGACAAGCCCATGCTTGCCTAGAAAGTGGGTGTTATCTTCTACTGTAAATTCATTTGAGCCTATGTTAGATATATCTGTTACTTTAGAATTAGTATCATGATGTAAAGCAGTAGTAAATGCTTCTGGATTACTAAATGCAAATGTTGAGTTTTCTCCTTCTTCAGTAGAGCGCATAGACGACAATAAGATTACGCCATCTCCTTCATCACTGTTTGCTGTTGCTAAAAACTCATCATCTACATTTAGTTGTTTAGATAGTTCTTGTAATGACCCAATAGCAACATCTCCCCTGCCTGTGGCTGCATCTTTATTGATAAGATTAGCAATATTTTGAGCAGTAGTTTTGTTGCCAAAATCGCCATCCCATGTAGTCGCAGTTTTACCTCTTGCTAATGTAGCAACATGAGCAACACCAGGGCATAGATAAATTTCTGATTGAGCAGTTAATTTATCTGCATCAGTTGTTATTTGAACAATAGATGATGCTAATTCACGGTACTTATCTCCTTGCCATATACTAAGTCTTAGAATCCGTTGTACTGAACTATTCCTAAGATATACTGCACCTACATAATCAGTATAGTATCTTCTACGATAAGGTTTGAATGTTGTAAAGTTTTGATACTCATCTGCAACAATCCTTGGCCTCCAAGCCATTCTGCATATTGTATCAATGTAATCTTGCTTTTTACGGATTAACTCTTCAACATGAGCCTTAGTTAATCCACGTTCTTTACTATTAGTAAAAGCACTTTCAATTTGAATTTGAGCGTTGGCTGCGGTTGTAAATGTTTCATTTGGATTGTCTTTGCTTTGAACTACGATATTGACATTACCACTACCCCCGCTTTCAGCACTTAGGACAGTATATGTTTTACCCAAAGAATCGTTATCATCATAAACAGTAATGCTAATCCCAGTATCTATTCTCCATCTTCTATAATTAGCCCCTGATATTGGCAAATTAATATAATCAGCATTTGTAGCATTGTTGCTAGAATCTCCCGCTAATGCGATTGGATCCGGCAAAGGTAGTTGTAAGAAATCAGCCACATCATCAGTAGTGCAATAAACCAATTCTTCGGGGAATAATGGCGCACTTGGTCTATGACCAGGATTGAAGATTTGTGGCATTCATATTCCTCCCTCACATTCTGCGGATTCTTGGCATCTTGCCTCTTCTCATGTGTTTTATTGCACTTCTACGTGTAGGGCATCTTGCATACCCCTCTTGAGGGGTAGGACAATATTCTGATTCGCCTTGACATATAGGACAGTCTGCGAACTTTTCTATCATTTCATCTAATGCTACTTTAAACGCTTCTTTGCTCATTGATGATGGCCTCCTAAATTATAATACATCTGCTCTCCACATACTGCACATCTTGGAGTCCAACAAAAGTGTAGCAAACCACAAGCAGTACATCTAGTTCCTGAACCGATGTTTTGTATATCTTGTATTTCGCTTTTAGACACCTTTACTCGTCTATTCTGTGCATTAGCCATATTCTTACGGCTAAATGGAGATTCACTATCTTTTATTTTGCCTTGATTAGAAACAAGTTCAAACATACGCTTACTGCGTCTTTTGTTTATCTCTATTGACGACTCTAAATCTATTTCGCCAACCTCTAATCGCTG
>Ga0209348_1001528_pt1 | contig 11212 bp, 9 predicted proteins | sample ETNvirenome_2_30_FD_184065 | JGI IMG/M metagenome (GOLD analysis project Ga0209348, IMG submission 184065) | Marine viral communities from the Pacific Ocean - ETNP_2_30 (SPAdes) (version 2) | ecosystem: Environmental > Aquatic > Marine > Oceanic | place: Pacific Ocean | collected 2013-06-22 | reverse complement strand
TAGGTATGAAACAATTAATGGTAAAAGAGTACCAGTAATTACGCCTAAAACAGAGGTTACTTTAACTAATACAGTTACAGGACAAGAATACATGTCTGATGCTGAAGCTATGGCTGATGTGCAAAATTCAAGCACAGATACCAAATCTGAGCATATACGAAGAGATGTAAATGTAACCGTAGAAGAGATAAAGATAGGCGCTGGTTTTAACATCAGCGATTGACGATTGAGAAAAAAACAAGTAAAATGCACGATACCGGCATATATACAAGACTTGCCTTCTTGCATTTCAACAATATAAGATAAGGAACTATGGGATTTTTTTCAGGAATAAGACGTAGAATTAAAAAATTAATACCTAAAGAGGTAAGACCAGCTATACCATTTATATTAGCAGCTACACCTCTTGCAGGTGCAGCAGGACCATTAGCAGGAATTCAAAGCGCAGCATTAAGAAAAGCTCTTGTAGCAGGAGCGGCAAAGGGTTTGTCTGATGACGAAGCTGGTGTAAAAGATATATTAAGAACAAGTGCATTAGCAGCAGCGCCAGATGCAATTAGTGGTGGCTTAAGTAGAGCTGGAGACGCAGCTATTAAAGCAGGGCTTCCTGATACTGGAAGCACAATGCTTCTTGAAACAGGTCAAATGTTAAAAGGTGGGGCAGACGCAGTAAAAGGATTAGGTGCATTAAAAACAGTAGGTGCACAAACCGCAACAGATTTTGGAATTAAACAAGCAGAATTAAATCAAAAAGCTATAGAAGAATACGAAAGAGATTTATTAGAAAAAGGCATAAGAAGTAAAGCTGACAGAAGAAATGCTATATTTAGTATTTTTGTAAATGCAGGATATGATGATGACGAAGTTAATGTAATGCTAGACAAATACGGGTACGCGGACGGTGGTAAGGTAATGAAAGCATCTATGACTTCATTAGAATTTTTAGAAGATTATAAAAAAAGAAAAAAGAAAAGAAAAGAAAAAGCTGATGGTGGTAGAATTGAATTAAAAGGTGGAGGAACTACAAGTTTACTAGCTTTAGAATTATACAAAACAGGTAAATATACTCCAGAGGAGGCAGCTAATACTGCTAAAGAATTAATGGAAGATGAAGATAAAGAAGCAAGAGAAGATTTATCAAACTTACAGAGTGATTTAGGATTAGCTAAAGAAGGGTTAGAAGCAGCATTTGGAGAACCATTAGGCGGAAGGAGGCCTGAACCTATGAGAATTATACCAGGATTTGCTGAAGGTGGAGATGTAGATGATGTTTTAGAAACAGAAGAAGAAATTATTACACCAGAATATTTAATGAAAGAAGAGGGCGTAGCAATTGGACCACAAGTTTCAGCACCAGGTAAAATGGATTCATTAAATCAATTATCACTAATGTTGTTTAACAAACCAGTATTTGAATTAACTGAAGAACAGTTTGAGATGTTAAAAGATTTTGCAGCTGATAGAGCTGCGATGCAAGTTGGATATGAACCAGGTAAATACAGTGATGATGAAATAGAAATGTATGAAAATTACAAATACAATATGCAAGAACAAAGACCAGGTATGCCTCTTATTGATATAGATGAATTTTTAAGAATGGAATATGGTGCAGCAAGAATGGGTGTTGCTAGAGGTGGACCAATTAAAGTTTCAAAACCAGATATGGAAAAAGATACCAAAGGTAAAATGGCTGGTCCTGATTATGTTGTTAAAAGAATGGAAGATTTATTAGATTTAGGTTATGACTATGACGAGGCTGGTAGATTAGCAATGGATGAAGATTTATATCGTGAAGCTATGGACAAAGGTCCAGTTGGTGATGCTTATAAACAAGGTGGTATAACTAAGAAGAAAAGAGTTATGTCAATAGCTACAGGTAAATTAAAAGATTATCCAGGTATTAAAAAAATTTTAGAGATGAACAAAAAAGGTAAAAAAAGATTTTCTAAAGCCGAAGGTGGACTTATGAATCTTGGTGGTAAAGAAATGGATTTAAGAGGTGGTGGATTTGTACCAATGGGTAAGAAAGAAAAAGCAGATGATGTACCTGCAAGACTTTCTAAAAACGAATTTGTATTTACAGCAGATGCAGTAAGAGCTGCTGGTGGTGGTAGTGTACAAAAAGGTGCAGACCTTATGTATGATACTATGAAAAAATTGGAGGCACAAAGTTAATGGCTGAAACAATAACACGACAGTTACGAGAACCATTTGTAGAATCGGCTGGTCTTGGTATAACTAATGAAGGTTTAAGATTATTAAATCAAGCATTACCTACATCTACATATACAGGCAGAAGTTTTGTACAAGGTCAATCAGCATTAGAAACAGGCGCAGCACAAGCTGCAGCTAATCTTGGTAATCTTGTTGGAGCTGGTACAACTTTACCATCGGGTGTTCAAGAAGGTTCTATTGAAGCTTTCATGTCGCCATATCAACAAGAAGTTATTGATGCTTCATTAACAGCTTTACAAAGAGAACAAGACAAGGGTTTAATGTCATTAAGAGATTCAGCAGTTAGATCTGGAGCTTTTGGTGGTGGTAGAGAAGCAGCAGCAATGGGTGAGTTTGAAGCTACAGGTGCGGCTGCAAGAGCTACATTAGAATCACAATTAAGACAACAAGCATTTCAACAAGCACAAGCAGCAAGAGCTGGAGATTTAGCAGCCAGACAAGGGTTAGGAACTTTTCAAACTCAATTAGGAGCACAACAAAGACAAATAGATCAAGCAAGACTAGCAGCAGATCAAGAACAAGCTAGAGAAGCAGCATTTGGTGATTACACAAGACTAGGATTAATTGGACCACAATTAGCATCTGTTATCGGTGGATTCCCAGCTGCAACACAAGTTCAATCAACGCCTCCGCCAAGCACAACGCAACAATTACTAGGATTAGGTATTGGTGCTGCTGGATTAGGTGGAGCTGTAAGAAGTTTATTTCCGGGGAGATAATGAGTATAGTATTAAGAAGACCAATGTTTAGAGGCGGCCGTGTACGTAAGTCAAACGGCGGAGTAATGGATATCTATGAACAGATATCTGAAAAAATTCCTATGCCTGAAAGAAGACAACCTAGAGCTTTATCAACTGGTGATTATTTAAGAATAGCCAGTGCAGGTTTAGATATATTAGGTAGACCTTCTGAAGGTGGAGGATTTAGAGGCGCACTTGCAACGGCATCACAACCTCTTGCTCAGTTAGGGGTAGACATCGGATCGTCGATAGATGCAAGAGAGGCAAGATCATTAGAAGATTTAAAAGAAGCACAACAACAAAGAAACGAAAAAATTGCAGCACTGACAGGTGCACAAGTAGAAATGGATGTTGGAATGTTAAAAGCACAGGGTGAATTTGGTAGAAAACTTGCAGCCTTTGATGCAGTCTATGAAACTAAAAGAGAAACTATTAATAATTCAGACATGAGTGATGCAGAAAAGAAAAAAGCATTGGCAGAACTAGATACAAGATACAACACTGACAAAGAATACTATCTAATTAAAGGTGGTGATGTGTCGGACTTCTTTAAACTAGGTTCGAATACTGAAGCTATTAAAGCTGCAGGTAAAGCTGCTGATAGACAATTAAAAGCAACTTATGGTACGGATTACAAAAAACGAAAAACTTACTCAGCAGAAAAAGCAAAACTACAAGCTCAATTCCTTGCAATCATGACTCAAGAATTTGGTAAACAGTTTGCTGAAGGTGGTGCAGTTACAACAGATGTAAATATGATGCAAGCAACACCAGGTGGTATTGCAGATGTTAATATTGAAGAAACAAGTACAACACAACCAAGACAAGATCTACCACAATTAAGCTACGATGAAATCAGAGCTAGACTTCCAAAAGAAATAGGCGATGACATTGTAACTTTACTTGCAAACAGCTATGAAGCATTAGCTGACTTTGCTGAAATAAGAACACAATCAGACGTAGATTCATTTAATCTTAAATACCAGGTTCAATTAGTTCTACCACAGGAGGCGTAAGCCATGTCCAGTGAATCATATTTTAAAGTTCCTAAAGAACAGGACTTTCTAAAAATTATTGAAGATGCTGAAGAAGCTGGAGTTTTAGATAAAGCTGCAACAGCTGTAAACAATCCTTTATCATGGTTAAGATTTATACCAAGCATTGGTGTTGGTATACGACAAGCTGAAAAAGAAGCTGAAGCACAAGGCAAACAAAGTCCATTATTTGAAAAAGGTTTTAAAGAAACTGACGAAGAAAGAGATTTAGCAAAAGAATTAGATAGAGCTATTATAGGTGGTGGAGTTAAAAGTGTAAAAGCTCTTTTAGAATTTGCAACACTCGGTATTGATTTATCTGGTAAAACACAACTTACAAATAAATTAGATACAGCTACAAGAAATTTTTTATTAGATCATGGTAATCCAAATACTTGGCAAGGAGATCTTACAGAAATAGGAATACAATATGGTCTTGGTGGTGGTGCCGTACTTAAAATTTTAAAAAACATTGGTAACATTAAAAAAATTAGAAGTTTTTCTTCTGCATTTGAAAAAGGTGTAGGTAAAATAAAAAATAAATATTTAAGAGGAACAGTTCAAACTCTTATTCCTGGTGCTCAAAGAGGAAGTTTAGCAACAAGAGTTGGTAAAGGTGGTTTATCATTATCTATAGCTGACATGGCTATATCCGATTCTGATAGACCTACAATATTTGTAGACAAAGTAAAAGAAGAAGGTTTAAGTGGTCAAGAATTAGCTGTTGCTAGACTTATAAACAAATTTAAATTTGCTCAAGAAGGTGCAATTATTGGTGGTGGTATTCCACTTGTAGGTAAATCATTAAATCTTGGAGCAAGATATAGTTTATGGACTACAGGTAAAGTTATAGGTATTGGTGCAAAAACTGCTAATGCATTAGTTGTTAATCCTATTAGTAAAATTGCAGCACTAGATCCAATTGTATTACCAACCATTGCAAAAGGTTTAAAACAAGCACCTCAACTAGCAGGCAGAGCGATCAAACCATTAGTACCAAAATCAGTAAAAGAATTACCAGACTACAAAGACTGGAGAATGTTTAGTGTTGAATCAGCCGATCCATTAAGAAGAACACTTAAAAAAGTAGACAATGGTTTATCTTGGTTAAGATCTATTGGTAAAAATACACCAGAAATGGCTGCTATTAGTATTAGAGGTGAAAAAGAAATGGTATCTAAAGCAAGAGTTATTGAAAAATTATTAGATAGCATAGAAAAGAAAACTTATGATTTAGTAAAAGCATCTAAAAAAATGTATGACACTAAACTTACATCACCTGCGTCTCAAGACAAATACCTAGATGACATATTAGAATATTTTAAGGGTCAAAGACAATTAAAAGCATTACCTAAAACATTACAGCCTACAGCTAAATTATTAAATGATCAGTTGATGGAAGTAAAAAATACTTTTGCAAAAATATTACCTAAAGATTCTTTAATAAAAGATACTTTGATGAATAACATTAGAGGCTACATGAGAAAATCATATGCTGTATTTACAAATCCTAATTACAGTGTTGATGAAAGTTCTAAAGTATTTAAAGATGCTGTTGATTTCTTTGTGCGTTTATCAAAAAAAAACAGAGCTATGAAAGATACGGCTAAACAAATAGCTAAAAGAGATGGCCTGCCTATCAAACAAGCTACAGAAAAATTAGCCAGAGATGAAGTAAATGATTTATTAAGATTTGCTAAAACAGATAACAGAGATCCTATACAAACTCTTACAGAAATTTCTAAAAAAAGATTAAGATCAGATAAAGTTATATCTACAGGCGAAGAACTACCAGAAGTTATAGCTAATGTTTTAGGAAAAGATAACAATTTAAAAAATACAGTATTACAAACAGTATCTAATCTATCTACTCAAACAACTAACAAAATGATGTTTGATAGACTAGGAGAATTGATGGTTAGAACAGGTCAGTTATTTAAAACTAGAGAAGCTGCTGAACTTGCTTACAGAATTACACCAGATAAACTTGGTAAGGGTGTAAGACAAGTAGGAAAAATAGATGGTATTGGATTATTAAAAACAGAAACAAGTAAACTGTATGGTCCAATAGATTTAATTAATGATATTACTACAATGAAGGGTCCTCTTGATGATCTTGCACAAAACTTTTTTTACAAAAATCTTTTGATAAGACCAAAAGTTGCCGTTCAATATGGTAAAACAGTATTATCTCCAGCAACACAAAGCAGAAACTTTACATTTGCTAGTATGTTTGTCATGAATAGAGGGCTAATTGGTGGTAGAGCATCGATGATGGACTCTGTAAAAATGGCTGTCGATGACATATTTAATGCAGGTAAACTAGGAGCTGATGCAGAAAAAAGATTATTAGATGATGTTGCAGAGGGTATAAAATATGGAGCTTTAGATGAAAACTTGGTAGCTGCTGAACTTACAGCAGTATTGAGATTAATAAAAAATCAATCAATTAAAGATACAGATCAACTTACAAAATATTTAGAAACAAAAGGATTATTAAAAACTGCTAGTAGAATATACGCTGGTGGTGATAACGTTTGGAAATGGTTTGCATATAACTGGTACAAATCTTTTTTAACTGACTTTGCTAAAAAAGATTTAAAAAGAATGAGCACTTGGTTTGATGAAATAGCTGGACAAAAATTACCTAAAACTAAATTTGATGGAACTAAAATGGATTTAGATGAAGCTATAAAATTAGGTGCAGCTTACTATGTAAGAAACACAATGCCTACATATAGTTTGGTACCAAAAATTGTTCAGACACTAAAAGCAACCCCACTAGGTAACTTCGTATCATTTCCATCTGAAATGATCAGAACGAGTTTTAATACATTAAGAGTAAATTTAAGAGAGATGTCTTCTTCAGATCCTATTATGAGATCAATGGGTATCAGAGGAGCTATGGGTCAGTTTACTGTAATGGGTGGTATATCTATGGCAACTCATGGAATCTACAATGGTATTACAGGAATATCAGAAGAGTTAATGGACAAATACAAAATGTATGTTGCACCAGAATTTCAAAGAAACTCTGATCTAGTTCCTATATCTACAGTAGATGAAAATGGTGTATTTAAAGTTGTAGATCTTTCAACTTTGATTGGTTATGACACAGTAATAAGACCGTTTGAAGCTGCAATAAATAAATTTAAAAGACAAAAAGCTAATCCACAAGACATAGATAAATTTATTATGGATATGATTTTTAGTCCAACAGGACCATTTGGTGAATTACTTGCACCTTTCTTAAATAAAACAATTTATCTAGAAACTATAAGTGAGATAACAAATAATAAAAAGAAAACAGGTGGTAAAATTTATAGTGATCTTGCTGTAGAAAATGGTGATTATGAAGAAATATTTGCAAAATCATTAGCTCATTTATTTGGTACATTTGGTCAAGGTGGTGCATTAGAACCAGGTGCCATTACAACTGGTAGACAATTGTATTATGGTTTTAGAGAAAAGCTAACAGGAACAGGATCTAGTTATGATTTAGAAGATGTATTAATGGGATTATTTACTGGTATCAAACCATTAAAAGTAGATTTAAAAAGATCAATGAACTTCTTTGTTACTGATTTAAAAAATATTAGAACTGAAGCACCACAAGCAAGTAACATGTATAAGTTTAACAGAACTAAAGCAGAAATATTAGCTGATTTTACACAACAACAAAGACTTGCTTGGAGACAACAACAAAAACTTTATCAAGCATTTAACACAATGATTGAATTAGGATTAGATGAAGATTTTATTTTTGATGAAGCAGAAGCAAGAAGATTACCGTCAGGACAAATTGATATGTCTATTGATGGTGAGTTTAGACCATTAACTTTTTCTATTCCTAGATTTGAGTCTAAAATAGAAGAGATAGAAGACAACATGGATAAAACAGGAAGTAAAAGAAGTATTGATGAAAGTTCATTATTTCCAGAAGATGAACTAGAAGATATAATAGATGAATTAGAAGATGCAGATTTAAATGGAGAGTTTCCATTTGATGAAAGAGAAGTATATCGTGATGGAATATCAAGTATTCAATTACCAACAAGTATAAAAGCTGATAGAACAACAGCTAAATTACCGGTGCCACCATTACCACCGCAGCCAGCTCCTGTAAATGTACAGACAGCAAAGGCTCCAGTAAACACAGCCACAGGATTGACATCAGTAGAAACTGCTTTATTATCTCCTGGCGAACAAGCTATAAGATTAAAACAAAAAGGATTAGCCTAATGGCATTAGAACCTAAAACAACAAGAGAACACATTTTATCTTTGTACGGACACATTTCAGGTGTCAAAAAAAATTTAAAACATGTACACGAAGACGTCGAGAAATTGGGCGGTAAGATAGATAAAGTCTATTGGGTTCTCTTAGCTGCTGCGGGAACTGCAGCACTCTTCGCATTAGAAAGGCTGTTTGGGTGAAGTTAAGTTCTAACTTTAGTTTAAGAGAGCTTACTAAATCGCAGACAGCGGAGCGTAAAGGTATTGATAATACACCAACAGAAGAACATACAGAAAATTTAAAATTACTTTGTGAAAATATTTTACAGCCAACTCGTGATGAGTGGGGAGTTGTTAGCGTGTCCTCTGGCTATAGGTCACCTGCATTATGTGTGGCTATCGGTAGCTCAGAAAAATCGCAACATGCGCGTGGAATGGCGGCGGACTTCGAATGTCACTCAGTAGACAACAAAGAATTATTTGACTGGGTTACTAATAATCTAGAATATGACCAAGCAATTTTAGAATTCTACACTGACACACCAGAGTCCGGATGGTTGCACGTATCTTATAATAAAGATGGCAATCGTAAACAAAGACTAAAAGCTTTTAGAAATGACGCCGGCAAGACCCAGTACGAAGAAATTTAACGACACATACAACCTATCATACTACCAGTACCATCATTCATTATATGTAGATTTATAGTGTCTACGTATCCTGTAAGTTTTAGTCTTAAAATATCACAAAGATCAAAACAATCTATTTCATTAAATAGTTCTACACCTTCTAACATTTTTTTTGTTACTGGTATTAAATGATATAGTCCGTCGTTTAAAATAATTAGGTCCATTAAAATAATACAGGTTCTAATATAAAATCAAAAGATAAAATTCTTTTTTTAAAATTTATTTTATTTGGCTCTGTGTAGTGCCATAAATGTTGCGGCACTATCATTATATCTCCAGATTTTACTTCAGGACTATACAAAACACTTTGGTCATTTTGATTATTCCAAGGTTGTATGTAAGTAGTTTTAGGTGAGTCTGGTTTCATATCTAAATAAAGTATACCACAATAACCTGTTGAACTATGATTATGTGGTACGTGATAATTACCTTTGTCATACACTACGGACCAAACTCTTTGTAATAATATTTTAGAATTATATTTAGCTCGCATTAAACTAAACTCATCTTTAAATATTTCTCTAAACTCTGTATTGATACTACATTTATTTCTATTGCTACTAAAATTAGCTTGAGGCATTTCTGGATATCTTGCTAATGCTTTCTCTAGTTTTTTCTTTTTGTTTTTAAAATTAATACATTGAATTTTAAAAAATTCTATTTTAAATACAGGTTCTATCTCAAACTTTATATCCATTGTTTTAACTCCTCTCCCATAACTTGACTTGCAATATCTATCTTGTTTCTCAAAGCTTTTACTATCTTTTCATCTACAGTTTTTGGTGCTATAAAATCTACATATGTTACCGACTTCTTTTGACCTATTCTGTGTGCTCTGTCTTCTGACTGTAGTCTTTTTTCTAAATCATATCCATTAGAAAAATATACAACTGTTCCAGCTTCGGTTAATGTAATACCATAACCAGCTGTTTGTGGATTACCTATAAAGTATTTTACTTTTGATTTAGGATTTTGAAAAGATTTAATTGCTTTAGCTCTGTCCTCTGATGAAGTCGCACCATAATATTCTACGACACTATCTGCTCCATATTCTTTACTCAAAGCTTTTATTAAATTTTTTATATCATGCACATAGTTAGCCCATATAATGACTTTACCTTCTACCTCTTCAAGTAAATCTATCAGTTCATCAATACGTCCATTTTTTAAATCAGTTATTGTATCATCATCGTTCTTTAGGTGCCCACAAGTAATTTGATGCAAACGCATCATTTGTGTAAGAACGTGAGGCGCAGTTGCTAGTTTACCTTTTAGTTGAGCGAGGGCCGCGGATTTCATAGTGGCATAAGCATCTTTTTGTTCTTTACTAAGTTCCACTTCTCTTTTGATATAAACTTTATCTGGTAAATCTAAGCAATCTTCTTTTAATACTCTGTATGAAAAGGCTTTTAATATGTCAGCCAGCTCATCTAATCTTTGATAACTATGTACCAATTGAACTCTACGCCCACCAAAATTATGATTTTGCATGACTGCATATCTATTTCTAAAAGAATAATATGATGTGCATTCTAATGAGTCTTCATGTAAAAAATTACATTGACTATACAAATCTAATGGTGATTTAGTTACAGGAGATCCTGTAAGAATTCTTTTGTAGTGAGCTTCTTTTCCAAGCGCAACAATAGCTCTAGTTCTTTTAGCTGTTGGATTTTTAATTGTAGTAGATTCATCAATAGCCATAAGAGTTCTGTGTGCTCTTAAAAATTTACCTGCAAACAATCTACCTTTGTCTGTGCTTAAAGCCTCAACATTCATTATTAGGATGTGAAGGTCATAGCCAGTTTCGAATAATGATTGATACTCTTTATCCTTTGCTTTTGATGTTGAAGCAGTCCAAAGTACCATTTTTGGTTTTATGTGACTAGATAAATGTATTGGTATTTCTTGAGTAAACCAATTGTTATATACACCTTTTGGTGCTATAATTAGCGCCCCATTTATTTTACCTTTATCATAGAGCATCGCCATATTATCAACCAATACTTTAGATTTACCTGTACCCATCTCCATAAAATAGCCATAATGTTTTTTATCCCACGATTTATCTAGTGCTTTCAACTGATGGTCGTATGGTTTTGTTTTAAATTTATATTTCATATCAACCCCTGTGCTTTCCGTGCACGTACTCGCACAAAGGCAAAGGCTCCACACCTCCACGGTAATTGCCGCTTCTTAGGTTGCCGTACAGGGAATAGCGCGTAGCGTTATATGGACGGAGGTCCTTTTCATACTCGTAAATTTTTTTCATTTATACT
>Ga0209348_1001526_pt1 | contig 11214 bp, 7 predicted proteins | sample ETNvirenome_2_30_FD_184065 | JGI IMG/M metagenome (GOLD analysis project Ga0209348, IMG submission 184065) | Marine viral communities from the Pacific Ocean - ETNP_2_30 (SPAdes) (version 2) | ecosystem: Environmental > Aquatic > Marine > Oceanic | place: Pacific Ocean | collected 2013-06-22 | reverse complement strand
TAACAGATAAAGATAAAGTTGACAAACCTGGCGACATAACAAAAGACCCAAACGCTTTTAAAAGAAATTTAGGTGGTGATGATAATATAGAAAAGTCAGTTGGAGATAAAAAACAAAAAGATTCTGGAAAGATAAAAGACACTGAGGCTGTTGAAACTAAATTAGCTGAAAAATATAAATCAAAAATGAATTTAGCTTTTGATGAGAATATTGAAGAACATGGAAGAGTTCAAAATCTTATGAATAAACTTTTCGATGGAAACTCTTTAAATGATGATGAGAAAAACTTTTTGTCTAATTGGATTAGAGTTGTAGAGCCAACTGAGGGATCAAAGAATCCAAAATATGCCTTTTATTTAGCGAGAAAGGAAGGACATTTCAGTAGGAGTAAAAAACCAGCTGCTATTAAAATTCCACCTAAAAAACAGGCATCCGCTTCAAAAGATGCTAAAAATCTTCATAGTTGGATGCAAAAAAATGGAATAGCGACTCAAAGAACATCTATATTTGGTGGTAAAAAAACCACAGCTAATCAAATGTATGTTGATGCCGATGGAAAAACAAAACTATTAGGATCTAAAGATAAACCAGCTGCTACAGTGCAAAGAGATGGTGATAATCCACCAAAGTCAATAACCATTGGGGAACAGTTAATAAGCCGACAAAATGATGAAGAACCTGGAATTAATTCAGAAGAAGCAAAGAGAAGAAGAAGGCATAATAGAAACTTAGATGAGTATGCTAAAGCAATCGAAGGTGGAACTTTAGATTTTATAGATATGAATGATGGTGTTGCTCCAGACTCACCTGAAAATAGAGTTACAGTCATAAAGTTTGCTATAAGCGGTATGGTAAAGCAGATGAACAAATTAGCTAGTGCACCTATAGCTGGACAACCAGCGCCTCCTATTGATAACGATTCCCAAAGGATTTTGAATGAAATAGATGAATTTTCAAAAAGAGATCCAAATGAAAATCCTCAGGTTTGGATGAAAGATTTTGATGCTCTGATGTCTAAGTTTTCTAATGATGATTTACTAAAGCAAGCATGGGCTAACTACGCGGAAGTTTATACTGCTATAAGAGATATGCATGATAATGGTAGTGGTACTGAAAATGGAGCTTGTGTATTGTTGCCAGAAAGCACTACATTAGAAACTGTTGATACCATAGTTATTTCAAAAAGAGCTGAGGGAGAAAGAAAAATAGTGACATTAGATGGTGTCAGTGTAAAAAAAGGTGTTGGTGGAGCTAGCGCACTAACCTCTAAAGTTCAGAAATCAATTTTTAAACCTGTCGGTGACATACCAAAAGATAAGGTAAAACAAAATGTATTATCTATGTCTAAAGCGCACGATGCTATTTACAGTTTAGATTTAGATGAAAATATACAAGAACATTTAGATTATCATAATCAATACAGAATGGAAATGAAAGAGATGGCTAAAAAAGCTGGTATATCAGAGGATTATATAGAAAAAATTGAAGATGAATCTACGGGTTCAAAAGTAGAATCAGCTCTAAATAATATAATGTCTGAAAGATCTAAAGCAGGTTTATCATCTGATTCAGAAACAAGAAGAAAAATACAACAAAGATTATCAAGTTACTATATGTACACATATCTATCTCATATGGCTTATAATAAAAATGTTGATGTACAAGACTTTTCTAATGACAGTGTAACCTCTCAAGAAGGAGATAAGGGTTATGGTAAAGGCACAAAAGAAAAAGCTATGCGTGGTGAAGGAACTGTAACGATAGACTCATCTGATGGAGTTGACATCTTAGCTTATCCACAACCAGAGTATAATATAGGATTTGGTATGGATGGTAGAAGTAATAATCCAGGAGCTGGTAGGTTTAAAAACAAACCTAAGAGTAAATAAATGAAAACCCAACTTCTTTGCACATTTACTCCAAAGAGCCTTTTGAGTAGCACATTAGAAATCATAATAGAATGTAATGAAATACTTTATAATAAGGTTTATGTTTTTCAGAATGAGAATGATGCCACTCAATTGATATGCACATATAATATTGAGTATAATCCTGATAATCATTTAGATGATATACCTAATACCATTTCATTACATCGTAAAAAACAGAGCAATACTCTATACACAATAAATGCATTGAATGAGGTTATCAGAGAGTTAAATGATGGGGTATTGGATAAGAAGTTTCCAATACCTTGGAATGATTATTATAACAGTTTACTGCTAACAAATGATTCAGGTTTGAATAAAATACCTACTAAAATACATTCTATAATAGATGTAAAAACGTGGAAAAAAGATTAAAAATAATTGTATTTAACTGAAAAGTTACATACTTATTAGAGGTTACATTGGGTAACTAAAAAATGAAAAATAAATAATAAAAATAAGGAGAGTAAATAATGGATATTAATTCTATTCGTAAGCGTCTTAATCAATTACAAACAACAAATAATAGGACTTCAAACCTATGGAAACCACAACCAGGTAAACAAGTAATTCGTATATTACCATATAAGCATAATAAGGATAATCCATTCATTGAGTTATTCTTTCACTTTGGTTTGAATAATAAAACCTATCTATCACCGATTACATTTGGTCGTCCTGATCCAATCGAAGAGTTCGCACAGAAGTTAAAAACATCTGGCAACAGAGAAGAGTATCAGATGGCTCGTAAGTTGGAGGCTAAGATGAGAACCTTTGCTCCAATAATCGTAAGGGGTGAGGAAACGCAGGGTGTTCGTTTTTGGGGTTTTGGTAAGACAGTTTATCAAGAGTTACTTTCAGTAATTGCAGATCCTGATTATGGTGACATCACAGATGCTGTAAGCGGTCGTGATGTTTCAGTAGAGTTTATAACCGCTGAAGAGAGTGGTGCTAGTTTTCCAAAGACTTCAATTCGTGTCAAACCGAATCAAACTCCAATAGTACAAGATAAGGCACAGTTGGAGAATATGTTGGAAAATCAGAAGAACATTACCGAACTATATCAGGAACTATCTTATGAAGAGCTTACAGGTGTTCTGAATAACTGGCTAAATCCAGATGATGCAGAGACAGCTGAGGCTACAAAAGAAACTGCTCCAGAGTCAGTGGTTGCTGCTTCAGCGGCAAACACAAATGCTGAGGACGCTGCAGCTGCTTTTGACGATCTATTCAATAAGTAAATAAAGTATAGATGGGGCTGTAGCTCAGTTGGGAGAGCGCTTCCCTTGCACGGAAGAGGTCGCAGGTTCGACTCCTGTCAGCTCCACTCTATTTAATAGGAGAAATAAATGTCAGTTAAAGATGACTTAGCTGGAGTTCTTGCGGACTCCTTAAATAAAAAGTTCAAAGACTATAAGGTTGCATATTTCTTAGATGGCGTTCAACCGACACCAACAGATATTAAAGAATTTATTTCTACAGGTTCAACTATGTTAGACTTAGCAATTTCAAATCGCCCTAATGGTGGTATCGCAGTTGGTAGGATAACAGAGTTAAATGGTTTGGAAAGTAGTGGTAAATCATTGGTTGGTGCTCACCTTTTGGCAGAGACGCAAAAGAAGGATGGTGTCGCTGTTTATATAGATACTGAAACTGCTGTAAGCGAAGAGTTCTTAGGCGTTATAGGTGTTGATATGAATAAGATGTTGTATCTACATTTAGAAACTGTTGAGGATATCTTTGAGGCTATAGAAGAGATTGTAACTAAAGTTAGAGAATCCGATAAAGATAGATTGGTTACGATACTTGTTGATTCATTAGCTGCTGCCACAACTAAAGTTGAGTTGGATGCAGACTTTGATAAGGATGGTTGGGCTACTTCAAAGGCTATTGTAATTAGTAAAGCTATGAGAAAGATTACTCAGATGATTGGTAGGCAGAGGGTTGCTTTGGTATTCACAAATCAGCTGAGAGTTAAGTTGGGTGCTATGTTTGGAGATCCCTATACAACATCAGGCGGAAAGGCTTTACCATTTCACGCATCCACCCGTATCAGGTTAAAGAATAAAGGTCAGATTAAAGATAGTAAAAAGAATGTAATTGGTATGACTATTCTGGCGCAGGTAATCAAAAACAGATTAGGTCCTCCACTTAGAAAGGCTGAGTTTCCACTCTACTTTGAAAGTGGTGTGGATGATGAGGGCAGTTGGTTACAGGTTCTTAAAGAACATAGAATCGCAAAAGTCGGTGGTGCTTGGTATACTATGGAAGATCATAAAGGTAATGAAATTAAATTTCAATCCAAAGATTGGGCTGAAAAGTTAGAGGATCCAGAGTTTAAGGAACATTGTTACAAAATGATTTGTGATAAGGTTATACTGAAATACACAAAGGCTGATTTAGGTATCGATGACGTAGAGATAACTAATGAGGTTTTAGGTGACTAATCCTAAGTATCTATCCATACTTGATGAGATAAGAAAGAAAGGCGGAGATTCAGACTCAGAAACCGCTAACGATAAGGTATTGATTATAGATGGCTTGAATACATTCATCAGATGTTTCAGCGCTATACCAACTCTCAATGATGACGGAGCTCATGTTGGGGGAATAGTTGGTTTTCTTAGATCAATCGGTTACGCTATAAGAACAATTAGACCTACTCGAACTGTCATAGTTTTTGATGGTAAGGGTGGGTCTAACCGCCGTAAGAAACTTTTTCCTGATTATAAAGCTGGTAGGAATATGTCTAAAAGACTTAACAGAACCTATGACTTCAATACCAAAGAGGATGAGCACGAATCGATGGTCATGCAATTGACGAGGGTTATTGATTATTTGGATTACTTACCAATAACAACGATAACCATTCAGAACATAGAGGCTGATGATACTATGGCTTATATTACCAAGCAGATACTTAAAACCTCTAAGATAATATTAATGTCCACTGATAAGGATTTTTTACAGTTGGTTAACCATAGGGTATCGGTTTGGTCTCCTACAAAGAAAAAGATGTATGATCCACCGAAGGTTTTTGAAGATTATGGGATACCATCTCATAACTTTGCTGTGTATAGAGCAATAGATGGGGATAAATCTGATAACATAAATGGAGTTCGTGGTTGGGGATTGAAAACTATTCAAAAAAAATTACCGCTTTTGTTGGAAGATAACATACTTAATATAGATGATGTGATTAGAGAAGATGAGAAGCTTGAAGAGTATGAGGAGCTATTGAAAAGAAATTATCAGTTAATGCAGTTAGAAGAGGTTGACATCAGCACATCTGCTAAAACTAAAATCATAGATAAAATCAGAGAACCTATTAACAGGTTAAATAAAATGCAGTTTCAAAAAAGATTCATAGAGGATAGATTATTTGCCACACTACCAAATATGGATAGTTGGTTGGTTCAATGTTTTGCTAAATTGAATCAGATGGCTGAGGGCACGCATGGGAAGAAAGAGAAAGTATAGTTCAAAAGAGGATAGGAAAGCTGCACAGAGAAGATGGTCAATGGAATACTATCGTAGAAATAGAGCGGTTCTACAAGCTAAGGCTAGGGAGCGCTATCGTAAGAAGAAACAAATGGAAATAAAAGAAAAAAGAATGAAAGAATTATATGGCGAGTGAAAATTTTAATCAGTTCGGTCCGACATTTCAATCAAAGATAATATCATCTTTATTAACGGACAATAAATTTATACAGACAATCAGCGATATATTAGAGCCTAAGTATTTTGACTCAGATGCAAATAAATGGTTGACAAAACAAATCAGTAAATACTTTTTTGAATTTAGAAAATCACCAACATTAGAGGTTTTAAAGATTAAGATAAATCAGATGGATGATGATGTTCTAAAGGTGTCTGTTATAGAGAATCTAAAGGAAGCTTGGAGAAACATAGAGGCTACAGACTTAGAGTTTGTAAAGCAGGAAACTTTAGGTTTCTGTAAGAATCAGGTTCTTAAAGGTGCTATAGAGGAATCCATAGATTTATTAGAACAAAAGAATTACGATGAGATAAAGGTTATAATTGACAACGCTATGAAGGCTGGTAGCGAAAGAGATTTAGGTCACGACTACATCATATCATTGGAGAGTAGGCTAACTGATTCTGTAAGGAATACCTTAGAAACTCCGTGGGAAGCTGTAACCAATGTTATGGATGGTGGTTTGGCTGGTGGAGAGTTAGGTGTTTTGGTGGCGCCCGCTGGTATTGGAAAGAGTTGGTGTTTACAAGCTTTGGGCGCTCACTTAGTAAAGCAGGGTAAAACTGTGGTTCATTATACCTTAGAATTAAATGAATCATATGTTGGTTTGAGATATGATACAGTATTTAGTGGTACACCAACCTCTAACATAAAGTTCTATCAAGAGGATGTGCAAAAGGCTATAGATAAACTCACAGGTAAATTGATTATAAAATACTATCCTACTCGATCAGCCACAGTAAATACATTGGCTGCTCACATAAAACAGATGGAGATACAGGAGATAAAACCTGATGTTATGATAGTTGATTATGCTGACATCTTAAAACCAACCACATTCTATAAAGAAAAGAGACACGCAACTGGTGAGACATATGAAAATCTCAGAGGATTGGCTGGTGAGTTTGACATTCCTGTTTGGACTGCATCACAGGCTAATAGAAGTTCTTTAGAAGAAGAGGTTATCGATGCTAGTAAGGTTTCAGAGGATTATTCAAAAGTCATGACAGCAGATTTTGTTATGTCGGTTAGTCGAAAGGTTGAGGATAAGATTGCTAATACAGGTAGGTTTCATGTAATCAAAAATAGATTTGGTGTAGATGGTATTACATTTCCAGCTAACATCAATACAAACACAGGTTTAATACAAGTGCATGAGGCATCTACTGTGAGTGGTAAGGTGGCTCAAGGAAAGATGGATAACTCAGAAGAGTATTTACGCAAAACTTTATCTCAAAAATATAACGATATGGGTGGATTTGAGTAAATAAGATTGTGTATATATTATATTTAATAATGGACATCAAATTAAGGAAATAATATGGAAAAGTTTACATTGACAGATACTTTTATAAATAAGTATAAAAGGAAAAAAGCTCCATTCGGTTTTAACGGATTGGGTGAATTGGTTTATATGAGAACCTACTCAAGAATAAAAGAAGATGGTAAAAATGAAAGATGGTGGGAAACTGTCAAAAGGGTTGTAGAGGGAACTTACTCTATGCAAAAGAATCACATTGAATCACATCAATTAGGGTGGAATCCCTGGCAAGCTCAAAAGTCAGCTCAAGAAATGTATGAGCGTATTTTTACGATGAAGTTTTTGCCACCTGGTCGTGGTCTGTGGGCGATGGGAACGCCTATCACAGAGGACAAAGGTTTATACGCCGCCCTAAACAATTGTGCTTTCGTATCTACGAAAACACTAAAAGAGGATTACTCCAAACCTTTCTGTTTCCTTATGGATGCGAGTATGTTGGGTGTTGGCGTGGGATTTGACACCAAAGGTGCTGGAGAGATAGTAATTAAGGGAATTGAAAAAAGTCGTGACGAGCAAGTCTATGAGATACCAGATACTCGTGAGGGTTGGGTGGAATCTTTGAAATTATTATTAGAAAGTTATTTTCACGGTCAAGCACCAGTGAGTTTTGACTACTCAAAGATAAGAGCAGCTGGTGAACCAATCAGTGGATTCGGTGGTGTTGCTAGCGGTTATGAACCATTGGAAGAGGTGCATGAGGAAATCAGACAGGTTTTAGAAAAGAATAGTGGAGAACCAATATCAATAACAACCATCGTAGATATTATGAATCTTATCGGTAAATGTGTTGTGGCTGGTAATGTAAGAAGAACTGCTGAGATTGTATTTGGAGATCCACATTCAGAAGAATATTTAGACTTAAAGAATTATAAAGTAAACCCACATAGGGAGACATATGGATGGACATCTAATAATAGTATATTCGCAGAGTTGGGTATGGATTATACAGAAGCTGCCAAACGAATTGTGGATAATGGTGAGCCTGGATTTGCGTGGTTAGAAAATATGAGAAAATACTCAAGGATGAAAAATGGTGGAGATAACAAAGATCACAGAGTTATGGGTGGTAACCCCTGTTTAGAACAATCACTAGAGAGTTATGAATTGTGTTGTTTGGTGGAAACATTTCCAAACAATCACGATAGTTTTGAGGATTATCAAAAAACTTTAAAATACGCATATTTATACGCAAAGACAGTTACATTAGGTAGAACGCATTGGGCTGACACTAATAGGGTTATGTTGAGAAACAGAAGAATCGGTTGCTCGGTTAGCGGTGTTGCTCAGTTTGTTACTAATAGAGGTTTAGACTTATTTAAGGAGTGGTTAAATAATGGGTACAATGTTATTCAAGAATGGGATAAGGTATATAGCGATTGGTTTGCTGTACCAAAGTCTATTAAGACTACATCAGTTAAACCATCTGGCACCGTTTCACTTTTGGCTGGTGCTACTCCAGGTTTACATTACCCCGAAAGTAGATTTTATATAAGAAGAATTAGGTTATCAAAACACTCAGAATTATTAGAGCCTTTAAAAAAGGCAGGTTATAAAACAGAACCAGCGTTTGGTTCAGAGGATACAACAATGGTTGTAGAAGTGCCGGTTGATGTCGGAGAGGGTATAAGAACTGCGGCTGAACTTTCGATATGGGAACAATTCAGTTTAGCCGCTTTTCTTCAACGACATTGGGCAGACAACCAAGTTAGTTGTACAGTTACATTCAATCCCGAAACGGAAGCAGAACAGATTGCTCCGTGTTTGAATTATTATCAGTATCATTTAAAGGGTATATCATTATTACCAAGACATGACTATGGTGCTTATCAACAAATGCCTTATGAAGCTATAGATGAAAATACTTACAAAGAAGAGGTAAGTAAGTTGGGTAGGCTAACATTTGGTGTGATTAAGAATGAAGAAGCAGAGGTGGATAAGTTTTGTAATAACGATAACTGTGAGATAACACCGATGACTGGTGATAACGATGACCAAGACTATGCAAATTAAAACTTCACATACAAAAAAGCGGACAGGCAGTTGACACACCTGTGGAAAAATGTGTCTTAACAATAACAAAACAGGAGACGTTTTATGAACAAACGTAATCTTACATTCTTGTTATTAACATTCTTTGCTCCGATTTTCCTATATGGACAATCAGTAGTTGGGGTTGTTACTGGCGAGGGTAAACCATTGGCTGGAGCTAATGTAGTTGTTGAGGGAACTGATAAAGGTGGTGTTACCGATGAAAACGGTAAATACACTATTGATGTTGGTTATGAGGGTGACTACAAATTAACTGCTTCATACATTGGGCACACACCTATGACTAAATCTGTTAAGGTGGGTGATATAGTGGGTACACTTAATTTCTCTTTAGAGATTGATGTGCTTGAAATGTCAGCGTTGGAAGTTTTGGCTTCTCGTGCTGATGAAAAAACACCTGTTGCTTATACTACGGTGAGTAAGGAAGAGATGGAAATACGACTTGGTTCACAAGATATTCCAATGTCTCTGAATATGACTCCATCAGTATATGCAACCGGTCAAGGTGGCGGTGCAGGAGATGCCCGTATCAATGTTCGAGGTTTTAACCAAAGAAATGTTGCAGTAATGATAAACGGTGTTCCCCAAAATGATATGGAGAACGGATGGGTTTATTGGTCTAATTGGGATGGGGTAGGTGATGCTACTTCCTCAATTCAGATGCAAAGAGGTCTATCGGCTGTTAATCTTGCTACACCATCAATTGGTGGAACGATGAACATAATCACAGATCCTACTGCTCTTGAAAAGGGTGGTAAGTATAAACAAGAGATTGGTGCTGCCGGTTTCTTAAAAACAACGATCAATTATAACACAGGTCTTATGATGGGAGATAAGCTGGCTCTTAGCACAACTTTAGTTAAGAAAACCGGCGATGGTCTCATCGATGGAACTTGGACGGATGCTTATGCTTACTACTTAGGTGGTTCATATGCTGTATCCAATGACCAAAGGTTTGAGTTATACGCGATAGGTGCTCCACAGAGACACGGACAGAACTTATACAAACAGAACATAGCAACCTACTCTCAAGAGTTAGCTGGAAGTATCGATGGGTACGATGATTCAAGTTATGTCGCTGGTAATAAGTTTGAATATGAAGCTGGAAGGTACTTTAATCAGAATTGGGCACCTGTTAACGAAAGTTATACAGGACAACAATATTGGTACATGTATGGGGCTAGAACAACCGATAGAAAGATAGGTAATCTTTTGAATGAGAGAGAAAACTTCTTTCATAAACCATTGGTAAATCTTAACCATTTCTATGATGTCAATGACCAAGTTAGAATAAGTTCTATATTGTATTGGAGTGGTGGTTCTGGTGGTGGTACTGGTACTTACGGTAGTGTATCGAGACAACCTGCAGTTGAGGGTTCACCTTGGTACGCAAGTTCACCTTGGACATGGGATTGGAATGCTGAAATTGAACAGAACTCTGCTAATGTAGATTCTGCTTGGTCAGATACCGAGAACCGTTCCACAGGTATACTTCGTAATTCAATCAATAGACAAAACACCTATGGTTTGATTTCCAAATTAAACTATGATGTGAATGACGACTTGGAAGTTCAAGTTGGTATTGATTGGAGAACTGCTGGTATTGAACATGCTAGAGAAGTTCGTGACTTACTTGGTGGAGACTATTATGTGGATTACGCTGATGATAACGCAGCCGATGGTAAGAAAGTTGGGTTAGGTGATATAATTGCCTATCACAACAATACCACAGTTGATTGGTTCGGTGCTTTTCTACAAGGTAAGTATGATATCGCTAAGTTCAACCTATATGGTATGGGTGGTATATCTACTATTGCTTACTCCTATGATGACCATTTTCAAGTCGATTTTGAAAAGGTAGAGGCACCAGCTATCACAACCTTTCAAGTAAAGGGTGGTGGTGTGTATAATCTTGATGATAGATTATCAGCATTCGCTAATCTTGGGTATGTTCAGAAACCACCTATCTTGGATAATGTGATTGACTACGATGGTAATGTTGCTACAAATCCTGATAATGAGAAGTTTACATCAGCAGAGGTTGGTGGTTCTTACAGAAGTGGTAATGTTGCTATCAAAGGTAGTTACTACAATACACAATGGAAGGATAGAAACCTAACTCGTAATGTAGAGACTGGTGCTGGTGACTCAGGTGACACAGATATCATTTATCTTACTGGTGTAAATCAAAGTCATAC
>Ga0209348_1001525_pt1 | contig 11214 bp, 3 predicted proteins | sample ETNvirenome_2_30_FD_184065 | JGI IMG/M metagenome (GOLD analysis project Ga0209348, IMG submission 184065) | Marine viral communities from the Pacific Ocean - ETNP_2_30 (SPAdes) (version 2) | ecosystem: Environmental > Aquatic > Marine > Oceanic | place: Pacific Ocean | collected 2013-06-22 | reverse complement strand
TGGAATGTATATGAGTTCCGTGTTCCTAGATCCAGATTTAGTGGAGATAGATTGGATGGAGGAACAGAAGATTTATTATACAGTGATGCTGTAAGTGATAAAAGAGCAGGTAATAATGTAATTGATCCTGATACTCTTGCAGAAATAACTGATACAAGTATTTGGAATTTAGACTTTGAAAAAGTCACCATGTACAAGGTTGAATTCTCATGGTATGGTGCTGTTGGTGCTCTATTCCTTGCATATGTCCCTGTAAGCAACGGAGAAGCACGTTGGGTACGTGTGCACCATTTAAGGGCATCTAACCAACTGAAGATCTCCTCACTAGGTAATGCAACTCTTCCGATTACTTATATGGTATATGGTGGAGGATGTGAAGCAGCATTAGGTTATGTAAATGCTATAAGACTTGCTACTAATTTCCAATATGGATCATCATCAGAACACATTGTTAAGTATGGTGCTTCATACTACATTGATGGTGGTGACAGAGGAACAGTTAAGTTATTCAGTTTTGCAACTGAAACAGATAAAGAAATCTTTGGATCAAAACGATTATTCACTGTTGGAACAGGAACAACTCAGGTTGACTTATCAAATGCTACAAATGCATCAGTTCCTTATCTTGAAGGTGGTGCAACTGCTGGATTATCAACATCATATTGGGTTGGTGCAAAAGTTATTACTGGTAATTCATCAGATCAAAATATAGAAATTACATATGTTTCTTTAGGCACAGATCCTAAACTTTATTTGAATGCCCCACTTGCATCTACAACACCTGGTGCATCAATTAATATTATTGCAAATAGAAAAACACCTTTGATTGGTGTAAAGTGTAGAGATTTTATTCAAAGTAGCACAGGTCAGGATGTAAGAAATAGAACACAGATTTACCCAACTCGCCTCTCTACGGGGTCTACAGGGATGGTAAAACTTGACCTACTAAAATCACCTATCTTCCAGACAAACGCTCTTCTAGTGACCGCAGAACCCACCCTGGGTGCTGATGTTAACATTGGTAGAAGAGGAAAACCAACTGTGGTTGATGTTCCTTTAGGAGCATATGTTGGAACTCATACATTCATACCTGGATCAAGTTCACTAACAGATGCTATCAAGGTTGTAACTAATGGTACTGGTGGTAGTGCATCAGCTGGTGATACTCCCGATATAGCAAACAATGTGAATGGAGCAGTTTATGATTCTTCTACTGGAATAATTACATTTACAACTGCTGCTCATGGTTTAGGTGTTGGAGCAGAAATCAGAATTAAAAAAGAATCCTTAACATATACTTGTACCCTTGATAATAATGCTACAGAACATTCATATCCTCGTGTTACTGATCCAATTTTTGATAATATAATTAACTCAACTGGAGAAAATGCTGGATATGGTGCTGCAGATACAAGTGATGGTTATAGTCTCAAAGTATCAGTTCTCACAGTTCCAAGTACAACTACATTTACAGTTCGCATAACAAATGCTGCTGCTAATACTCCATCTGCTGCAGAATATATCAGAGATATAGGTGAGGGTGTATATGGATACTTCAGAGGTTACTTTGAAAATGATCCAGCGAAGAAACCAATATCAGTTCTTGGTTTCTTAGAGAATAGAGGAAGTGATAGAACAAAAAATATTACTGATGATGGTTATTATTTCTTTGCTTTAGAATCTACTTCTGATGGCGTAGTTCTATTAGGCAGTGGATCTACAAATGCTGAACCATTCTTACTTGAGAAAAATTCATCACCTAAAGATGGAGCAGGTGTAACTGGAATCACAACAGAATTTACTCTTGATCAATTATCTTCTGTCAAGATTAATCAACAGGTTAGAGCACCGATTCCAAAAACAGGAACAGTTGTTGCAAGTTTATTTGTACCTAACTCTGGTGAAAATTATGATCTTGCATCATATTTTGATTACAATAAAGAATATTTGTCCTTCCCATTAACAAACGTAGTTGAAAGTTTGTATGTTTGTGCATCTTCTCAAACACTTTATGATTCTTCAATTCCACAAGCATCTATATCAGCAAGTTTAACTTGGGAGGAGCAGTGATAAATGAATGGAGGAAAGGATATAAAACTGGGCGACGATAAACGTCCCGTATCTATTGTACCGTCAAACGAACAAAGTTTATATAACATCAGTAATGGTGAATTACTGACTGATGAGTTCGGCAATCCTCTGATAACTGAGGTTGATACTTATTATCTCCCTGATGCCACCGCAAAAAGATCAACATCTGTTGTACTAACAACAAAAGAATCTTCATTTTCAAGATCAATATATGTAGGTGTTGGAACTGCAACTGTTCAGTATGCTGATCTGGACGTTCATGTATACGCAAACGTGTTAAGAGTTTCTGGATCTCCAAATCCAGTTGACATTATAATGACCGTATTGAAACGGGATACATCCACAGTTAATCTGGATCAGTATCCAAGATTTGAAGTTAGAGTTTTAAGTTCCCTTAATAATAGAAAGGATGAACTTTACATTCAACCTGGAGATGCAACCATACCAACAACAGTAAGTGTTGGTGATTATATATCTGGACCATTTATACGGGCTGGAGCATTTGTATCTGAAATAGCATATAATGGAACCAGACTATACATGTCTGAAAATCACGCTGCAACGGAAAATTATGTTGGAGTAGTTTCATTTTTTGCACCAGGAAAAGTAGTCAATAAAAATGATCCAACTATAAAAGTTGAAGAACAATTTAAAGAAACTAGTGAAGTAAGTACTACATTACTTGGTGTCAATCGTGCCGAGGTTCAGTTAAGTTTATTCTCTAATGTGTCATCTTATGGTTTAGATCCTGATGAATTTGAAACATTTAGTTGGACAAGTGGAACTAGTTTTGATAGTTGGGATACTAGATATAGTAGTCTTTATGGAGAAAATAGATATAATACAAAAGAATCAGAGGAGACACAGGAGTCGGCAATTCGTATAGGATCATTTTCTGTTCCATATGCATATCCTTTTGGTCCAAGATTTCAAAAATTAAACTTATATGATTCAGAATTATTCAGTAAATATCTTAAATTTATCGAATTAGGTAATGATTTACATGAACATTTTAAAAGTAATGGATCATATTCAGACGAATGGAAAAATAAATTTTTACCAATAAACACTACAACAGTAACTGCTGGAGATGCAGATTATGCTGTAGGAATTGATAATTCATTTGCACAAATAGACACTTGGACTGAGACTTGGAGAGACATCAGAGATAGTTCACTCAAAGATCCTACTACTTTAGAAACTTTTGATTTTCCTGCTGTCAATTCATTAAGTGATGCGATTAAAGCGAAAAATTATGACTCTACAAACACTAGACCTGGATATTCATCTACTCGAACAAAGTATGCATTTATGCAATCAAGAAGAGTATTTAGATATCAACCAGGAAGAATAAGTGGATTCACTTTTGGTTTAAGATCATCAACAGAACCAGTAACTGGTGCAACTTTGGAATGGGGAATATCAAACCCTAGTGACCAGTATGTGTTTAGAATATTTCAAGGTAATCTTTCAATTGTTCGCAGAAGTACACTAGCATTAGAAGAAGCTGCATTAGCAAGAAGTGGTCTTTCTGTAACAGATCAAACTAGAGGACCAGGTAATGATCCTTTCGATACTGATCCAATTACAGGAGTAACAAATCAATACTGGACAATAGATATACCAAGAGATAAATTTAATGGTGATCCTTTAAATGGTAATGGACCATCTGGTTACTTAATAAGACCAGAGAAAGTTACTATGTGGAAGATTGAATTTGGTTGGTATGGTGCGATTGGTGCAAGATTCTATGCTTATATTCCTGCTGACAATGGTGATGCGAGGTGGGTTGTAATTCATACTCTTGTAATTGAAAACTCAATGGCTGGACCTTGTTTACAAGATTCATATTTTAGATTCAAGTATGAAATAATTATAAATGATGCTTCAGATCTAAGACAACCACAATTCTTATATAAGTACGGTGCTTCATACTACATTGATGGTGGAGATGATGGAACACAACAGATATACTCGGCAACTTCTGGTATAAAGCAAATATTTGGTGGATCTGCTTTTAGGGAGACTTTATTAGGTATTAAACCAAAAGATTTTATACTTAGTAGCACAGGAGAAAAAATACAAAATAAAAAATTAATTATACCATCAACTCTTAGTGTAACTACTGATTCATTAACAGAAGTAAAAGTTGAAACTTGTAAGGCATGCCCTGGTTTTGGACATGTACATACACCTGGAATTGGTAAAACTGATTTAGGAAGAAATGTTACAATAGCATTTGATACACCATCATCAATAGTTACTACAGGAGACAGTTACTTCTTCAAAGAAGATGAAGGTGCAAAACTTATCGCTCCTTCAATTTGGAATGCATATATTGATACAGTCTCAGAATCTGTAGGAGCTGCTGGTTCATTTACAAAAGCAACATTAAAAGGTTACACAGGAACTGCAGGAGTAACTTTAGGAGCAAGAAATATAGCAGATGGAACATTGGTTCTAGATGGGTTAACTGGCGTAACAACTACAGTTGCTTTAAGTGATTACCCTCATCCAGTTAGATTGAGTCAAAAAACTTTTTATGCTGCTTCTGATATGCCATTAAATGGAACTAAAATTGAAATTCAATTTATTAACCCTCTTAGTCGTGATGATTACAATCATTGGGCAGATTTTAATATTGGTTTAACAAATATTCAACCTGTTACACCTGCAGTTGGAGATGCACTGAATGGATTTAGTATATTAGGTGTCACCACATCTGTTTTACCAGATGATAAAATTTTATTTGGTAATTATAGTCACCGATTTGCATCGATGAATGCGGAAGGGGTGGAAAGAGGAGAAGACGATTGGACAGTACAACCACCAGAAAAATTAGGAATTGATTTTAGAATTCCTAATGTTGCATCCCCTGCTGGTGGTATGTGTTCTAAAGTAACGTATGAAATTCAAGATTCACAAGATATTCAAGAAGTTACATTAGAAAATCCAGAACCAAATAGTGGACCTGGAACTGGTTATTATCTACAGGTTAAGGGAGCACTTCCTATTCTTGAATATGATGGAGGACAAGTTACTATTCAAGATGTAAATGGTAATCCACAAACAACAAACAGAAAATTTGTAGGAGAAGTTCAAAGATATACATCTGGAGGTGATTCATATTCATATATTGAAATAGATGGATCGATTACTCCACCTACAAGTCCATTTGTAGTCCTGTTGAGACCAATTAAAATGTCAACTGGTGATGATCAATTAAAAATTAAACTTTATAATTTTGACCCCTACCCTCTATTCTTTGTTGCAAAGATGTCTGATAAATCTAACATTAACAATATTACAATCAAAGAAACTAGTGGAGAGTTTGTAAAAACATCTTCCCCTAAATTATTTGTATCTAATGTTTCAAATAACACTGCTACTCTTACATGGTCTGGAAGTGGTGAAGTTACATTAGCAGATGGTAACACATCAAATACTGCAAGTGCTCCTACAAACTTTCAAGGTAAGGATAGATTATCTGGTTCTGAAATTGATAATCAAAATATTCAAAATATTAGAACTGGAGTTCTTCGAGATAATTTCTATGTTGGAGCAAATAATAGTAAAGAAATTGACATGAGTAAAGTGTTTGGAACTGATAGAAGAGTGATTGCACCAGATAGGAATAATATAGAAGCGACTTTCCTTACTGGAAAAAAAATTGATTCTGGTTCTACTGGAGAAATTCAGGTAACTTTAAATTATAAAGAACAATAATAAATAACTAAAAAAACTCTGACATGGCAATCAGCAACCCTAAATTATTTGGACTCAACGTACTTAGTTTTCTCGCTGATGTAGAGAACAAAAATCTTGCATTGAAATCTTTAGATCTTAATGTCTTTGATTTAGATATCATACGAGGGTCTGCAAATGCGGGTGCAGAGCGTCGTGATTGGATTAGTTTTTCAAGATTAAAGCAACCAATACATAAAGAATTAACTAGATTTAGTAGTGAGAGTGGACAATATTCTGGAATTTTAGATAATAGAGCAGGAACAGATAATATATTATTTGGTAACTTAACAATCAATGGTGCACTCAGTGGTAATGCAATCAGATACAGATATATTAAAGGTTTAGGAACTAACTCAAGAACCATTGGAATTGCTGATATTTCTACATCCAGAGTCAGTTCATGGAGTTCATCTGCAAATCCAGTCATTGCAACATCTCCAATTTCTTATGGTGCAAAAGTTGGAATCAAGGCAGGTTCTGCACTACAGTTTGGAACTCCAGCAAGTCCAAGTCAGACAAGATTAAAAACATCCATCACACCGACTACAAAAGAATTTGATTCAGAGTTTCCTACCTCTGAAATCACTACAACAATAACAGACTCTAGTGGTAGCACACAAACAGTAAAACTATATGCGATGAAAGGAATACCTCTTATATTTCGAGGATTGTTCAGGAATTTAGATGCAACAATAACTCTTTCTAGTTTAATAAATGGAACTCCAGCAAGTTGGAAAGTTGTAGAGACAGGAAATGCAAATAATTACGTAAATTATGCAAATAAAGATGGTCAAACTACTTCAATATCATTTAGATCAAGTCGAACAAGAGAAAGAGATTTAAAATTCTATTATAATCCTGATAATATCCAAAGAATAACGATTCAATCATCAGGTATTGATACTCTACCAGTCACTAAGTTAAATAATTTAACATATTTAAATTTAAGATATAATAATTTAAAAACCTTTCCAGACTTTACAGTTATTGCACCAAATCTTACAAGTCTTTTACTTTCTCGTAATCCATTTTATAATAGTCCAGTTGGTGAATCTGAAAGAAAATTGAATGCAAATATTATTGCAAAAATTCCTGCAGGACTAACTTCATTACACCTTCCAGGAACTTTTCCTGGTTCTATTGACCCTGATTTATTCAGTAAGTTTACTAGTATAACTGATTTCCAACTTGGTAGAGGAGGAGGACCAACCTTCCATCCAGATGGGGCTTCATATGGAACTCCTCTTCCTAATATATCAAATACTTGTCAAACATATACTGCATATAGTAATGATTTTAGATCTATTGATGGTAGTCCTGGAAATGATATAGATGGAAATCCATTAAAAAATGTAAAAGAACTTACAAATTTAACTTACTTACACTTATCTGGTAATTATTATTTGACAGATGCATCATTTTCGATTGCATCAGATGTAATCAATTATGTTAATTTATCTTCAACTAATCTTCCTATTCCAAATCTTGCAGGTAAAGGTTTGCTAGAAACTTTCCAAGGAACTTATATGAGAAGCAGTGATGGATTATTTGATGGTAATATTTTTAAATTTGCAAATTGTGTTAATTTAGTAACTCTAAATTTCTCATATACTAGTGTTGGTGGACAATTTCCAAGATTTTCAAATCCTAAGTTGACTACTTTAGACTTCACCCGTAGTGATATTCTTGGTGGATTTAGAGATTCATCTGGTAATATTATTAATAGTAATGTCATTCATGAGGATACTTTTAAAGATTGTGTAAGTTTACAAACTTTTATTGTAGAATCTAGTAATTTATTGACAACACCAATTGCAACAAATGCATTTACTTTTACCCCTGCACTTCAAAAACTTACATACAAATCTAGGGGAAGAACGACGGGAGAAATTCCTAATTTAAGTACTTGTACCGATTTAAGAGTTTTGAATTTACATAATAATGCTTTCAGTAGTGGCACTCCAAATTTACAATCAGCATTAAACATTAGTTATGTAGATTTATCATACAATAAATTGCAAGGTCCAATTCCTGGATTTAGAAATTTATCTAATTTAAGTGAACTTTATTTGCATAACAATAAATATACTTTTCTAAGTGAATTTACAAATTTACCAAATCTTAGAAAATTCTATTGCCATAATCAATTTACTGATGGTGCACCAGGAATTAGTGGTACAATACCAAATTTCTCATCTTGTCCTCGTATGTATTACTTAACATTATACAATAATTCATTCACAGATTATGAACGAAATTCATTTGCATCACTATACCAATTAAAATATCTAGATATTTCTAATAATGAATTATCCTCTACAGCATTAGAACTAATTATTGAGGATCTTTATACTAATTACACAACTACCCCTCGTGGAGGAGTAACTGTGAATATTAAAAATGCTCTAATATCAGGAGCAGAAATACCCGACCCAACTTTAGATTTAATTGTTATTTTACGAGCAAAAAGTTGGACTATTATTTTACAGTAAACAAAAATGGCTAAACAAAATCAAGGTTACAGACAAGATTTAAACTTAGATGAAACAACGATTGATACACAAGCGTTGAACAACTTGGCAGGTGCTGGAATTGCTGCTGACATTAGAATTATACAAAATAATTTAAGAAATATTTCAAATCTTGCTTACAGTTCAAATTCAAATGGATTTTTTACTTTTTCAGATTCAGTAGAATCAATATTTACAAATGATGATGTTGTTAGTGTTGGAACTACAGTCAGTATTGGTTCCACTACATTAGAACCATCTATAAATTATTATATTTGCAATTCAAATGGTGAAACACAATTTAAAATATCAACAACTTCTTCAGACAGTGCTGTCGGTGTAAGTACAATTAGTATTAGTGGTATACCAAGTCCAACATCTTTTGATATAATTCGTAAGAATCCAGTTGAAAAAGAAAATCTTGTAAATTTTATAGTGCCAGAGAGACAAGATGATGCAGAATTTAGTTGGGATACTAATATAAACGGTACAATGGATTCTACATCTGTAAATATAGATAGTGCAAAATATTTTATTGATAAAAAGTATCGAAATCTAAATGACACTACAACTGATCGAGAAATAAAATATGAAGGATCAGTTACCTCTGCAGACCCTGCAAATTTAAATCAAAATACAACAGGACTAGCAGATCCAAAATCACCAGGTGTTTTTATTGGTGATACCCGTGCATTTTCGAGCAATGATCAACCTTGGACAGAGACTGGATCATCACTACAAACATCAAGTAGTGAAGTGAGTGTTGGAGATTTAACTTTCTTAGGAGATATCAAAATAGAGGGTATAAATCCTGTCGATTTTGATTCTCCTGTAGATGTTGCAGATTCAACAAATGGTTGGACTCATAAGATGCCAGTTACCATAGATGGAGTTACATATTACATACTACTGACTCAATAGGTATACCAAAATCAACTTTTAAATACAAAAAAGGCGGAAAAAAAATTCCGCCATTTTTTTGCCAAAATACCCTTTTATACACAAAGTATCTTATAGTTACCTACAGGAGTGTTTATGTCTAGATATTTGGAAGATGTATCACCTGCTGTATAATCATCAATTGTTATACTTGTTGAAGTTACGGTCAATACATCAAATTTGACATCTCCTGAATCTATCTTCAAATTAGGAAAACTACTAGTTGTTTCTAATCCATCTTCAGTTGGTGTAAATGGTGGTGATGTATCAACTGGTGGACAACATAAAGTTCTGTCTCCCTCTGATGCTGGTGCGATTGATATTTTTTCACCATCAACTAAATCATTGATTGTTGGTTTACTAAGAGTAATTTGATTTGCTGTTGGACTATTAATTGTGATGGTGGTTGCGTCAGCAAACTGAAAACCTCTTAAAGTCCAATTATTGGTTCCTGTAGGAATTGATGTAACTGTTATAACTGTATTTCCAGCATTGACTGCACCGTCAACTAATAGACATCTTGCAATACTTGGTTGGCAGAATTGTATTAAACTATCATTTACCAGACCTTTTCCTTGATAAAAATAAAGAGATCTATTACTTAAACCTTGACTTGGAAATATATTGACTTGTTTATCATTACCAGTTGTTGTAATTCCAGTGTATTCCTGTGAACCAGATGCAACTACAATCATACCAGTTTTTAAATTTGTGGTATCACCGCCAGTAGCTGATATTGTTAATATATCTCCATTTGTAGATCCAGTCACTTTTTTAACAAACCCACGATGATTGATAAATTTAAGAGTTTGTGAACCACCACCAGTAGCCGCTTTATCTAAAACTACATAAGCATTTGTTACTATGTCAATTACACGAGTATTTTCAGGAATATTTGTACCAAAAACATAATTACCAATTTCAATACCACTCGTATTATTACTACCAGAATCAAAATTAGAAAGCACTGTTGAACCATTAGTTAAACTTACAGTCCTTGATGCTCTTTCAATTACACTATATGATGTGGGTGGAATATACTTTACATCAATTTTTTTAGTTGACTTTACTTTTACATAATCATTGGAACTTGAAAAACTTCCAATTGAACCACCTCCAAATAATATAGAATTATCCATAAATTTTGGAAATGATCCTTTTGCGTCATCACTAAAATCATAATCAATACCATAAAGATACGTAAAAGGAAAATTAATGTTTGTTGATGCGTTTGGGGGTCTAAAATCCATATTCGCACTTCGAGGTAAAGTAGAAGAATCAATTGCGATAAAGGTTCCACCAGCTCCCACATATCTTGGAATAAAGTATCTGAATCTTATTCTATACTTTGAATATGCAATTAATGTGGGAGTTGTATAATCTTTTCTTCCATTAATACCAGTGTTTTTGTAAAAAGTGAGAGGTTGACTTGATATTGCTCCTGTGACTGCTGGAGTTCCTGCATCTGGCACAGTGACATCTGGATGTCTTAAACTAATCGCACCATTTGTTTGATTAACAGAATAAACTTTACTATCTTTAACTATATTAGTTCCACTAACGGACATTCCAACACCAACTCTGACAGAATTACCTGCAGTTGCAAGAGTTATGTCATTTCCTGCTCCAGTTGCAGATGCAGTAAATGTTGCACCAAAAGCAACTTGAGGATCAAATTCTCCAGTTTCGGGATCTGTAACTCCTGGATAATCACTTGATATTACAGGATTAGTTCCAACTCGAAAACGTTCTGTAAGAGTTCCAGACTCTGCAACATCTTCAAATTCAAAAGTAAAACTAGCAGTGGAAGCATAAGTAAACACATATGGACCAGTTTGTGTTGGAATAAAATATCCATCCCATTCAATACCACCATTTGAGTTATTTGCTAAAGGTGTTATTTTCCCTGTATAGTTGAAATTGCCCG